>Ga0210394_10000442_pt1 | contig 88441 bp, 73 predicted proteins | sample IncBWC12MmetaG_FD_160121 | JGI IMG/M metagenome (GOLD analysis project Ga0210394, IMG submission 160121) | Forest soil microbial communities from Barre Woods Harvard Forest LTER site, Petersham, Massachusetts, United States - Inc-BW-C-12-M | ecosystem: Environmental > Terrestrial > Soil >...
CGGGTCTCTTGCTTAGGACTCGCGGGTCTCTTGCTTAGGACTCGCGGGTCTCTTGCTTAGGACTCGCGGGTCCCATGCTTAGAACTCGCGGGTCTCTTGCTTAGGACTCGCGGGTCCCTTTTTAGGACTCGCGGGTCCCTTGCTTAGAACTCGCGGGTCCCTTTTTAGGACTCGGGGGTCTCTTGCTTAGGACTCGCGAGTCCCTTTTTAGGACTCGCGGGTCTCAGCTTAGGACTCGGAGTGTCTCACGCTAGAGACTCAGGATCTCTCGCCGGGATCTCGGAGGCCTGCAGCGCCGTCCTACCGTCCCGCCGCCCGGCGACGATCCGGAGCTGCTACTGCGGCCTCGGCGTAGTCGACGTTCAGCAGGAGGTACGAGAAGGTCGCCCCGGAGATGATGTATCCGCCGTTCGCCGGTGCGATGGCCATGCGGCCCCAGCTCGGCATGCCATCGCCGTCTTCCTCGCGGAAGGCAAGGGCGTAGACACCGCGGGTGAGCTTCGGTCCGGCCACATTGCCGAGGGACAGCGTCAGGGGCGATGCCTCGGTCTCGATCGGCGGCGGCGTCGATGAATCCGGCTGGTTGGAGGGCCGCTGACGCCTGACCAGAAGCGACACACCGTTAGTGGCAGGCGTTTGAATCGTGAAGCTGAGCGGTCCGCTGATCGCGTCGACGTCGGGACGGCCGGCGATTGAGAAGAATCGATAGTGAGACGGATCCTCGGGCGCGCGGTGCGACACCGGGAAGAGAGCATCGACGGCGATGCCCCCGGGAGCGTTCCTGTGGCTGGCGGCACGCACGGCGCCGACGACGGAGACACGAGCGCCGGAACTGATGAAGCGAGGGTCGGGGCTGAGGATGGAGGACGCACTGGCCAGTGGAACCGAATAGCCGGCTGCCGGAAGCGACGGTGCGTACCCGACATCCATCAAGGGCACGATCCCCGAACTGCTTGCGGCGAAGAGGCTCCGTTCGCTGACGCCGACGACAGCAACGCCGAGCGCGGCGACAGAACTGATGCGGAGGAACTCGCGACGTGGAATACCTTCGGATACACCCTTGGCTTTCATGCGGTTCTCCATAATGTCTTTATTAGAACTATGCGCATTTAAATCGCGCACTCGCGGATCGTGGCAGACTGGACTTATTGATACTAGCACGACGCGGCAGAAGTTCAAGGGCAAGTTGGAACGGCCGCCACGGCTCCATCCACAACTGCGATCGCTCCGCCGTTTGCGGCCCCAATCATCGACGCAATGGCCGGGGCGTCGCCGGACGGCGCACCGATCACTCGTATCGATGAATGCGGGGAGGCCCCGAGGTGGATCACCGTTCCCGGCACGCTGCTGAAACGGTTGGCAGCGAGGTCGATACAGGCGGTGGCGGCATCGGACGCGGTCACATCGACCCAGGCGCGGTCGGACACCAGCGCCACGACGGAGTTGTTTCGCAGAATCAGCCCGGCGTTCCCATTCTGCACCGACGCGACTGTCACGACGCCGTGGCCGAAGTGCTGCAACGACGAGTCGCTGGTATCGACGGAAAGAAAGCTCTTTTCGGCGGCCGCCGCGTCAATCGCCGATCCGAGGTTGTCTTTGAGCTCGGCGCTGCGCAGCTCGACGTTGATTCTGGAGGTACCGAAGGTGCGCACCTCCAGCAAGTGCGGCGCAACCTCGGGGCGTCCTGTTGCGGCGAGCACGCAGCGGTCGAGAACGATCCGGCCGCTATTGAAGCGCTGCTCGATCAGCATCTCGCTGCCGGCGTTGTCGACGAACGAGGAACGGCTGAACGTGACCGTGCCGCCCGCTTCCTGCAGCAGCACACCGCTCTCGAACGTCTCGTTGCCGGCGCCATGGACGTCCAGTCCGCCGAAGGTAACGTCGCGAATGTTGTTGGCATTGATACCCATGGCGCCGCCACCGTCGACGACGATGTTCTCGAACGCCGAATCGCTGATGTGACGCAGGTAGAGCGCGGCGTGGCAGATGGCGGTCGAGTTCACCTGGAAATCGCCGGCACACCGGACGCCGCGCAACGGCGTGTTGACGCCGCTGCCGGTGAGCGTGATCCCGGTGATGCGGACGTTGCTCGATTGGACGATGCGCATGCCGTTGCCACGTGCGTGCTGAATGGCGCCGCCGGTTCCAGGCTTCCCATCAAGACCGGTGATCGAAACCTTCCCGTGGACACCGTCGAGGATGATCCCGTCGTCGAGAGTCCCCGGCGCCACTCCTTCCGCCGATACCGACTCGAACGAAAGCTCGCCCCCGAAGTCATGCACCTCGAGTGCCGCGGCGTTGGCGGTGCTCAGGGTGGAGGCGCCGCCGATGACGAGCTTGGCCACCTTGTTGACCACCAGTCCCCGCCTGCGCCCGCGCACTTCGATCGTGTCCTCGAATATGACGGCAGCGGGACGCTCAATACCGGCGATGACGATCGCGTCATCGAAGGCGTCTCGCACGTGCAGCTTCGAGCCGCGGCGGAAGGTGACGGTCCCGGAATTGCGTCCTTGGATCCGAAGGGCCGAATTGAACTCGCCGGAGATCGGCACGCGGTCGATCACGACGTCGCCGTAGCCGCCCTCCAGACCGATCCCGCTCCCCCGATCCGCGGCGTCGATCGCTCCGCCGGAGATGTTCACCTTGCCCTGCTGCCCCAGCAGGTAGATGGCGAATCCGGCCCGGGAGCTCTTGATGTAGACGTTGCGAACGGTCAACGCCCCGATGGCGCCGCTCCCGAAGATCCCGCTCATGCCGTCGGCAAAAACCGTACAGCCGGCGATGACGTTATCGCCGCTGGTGGCGATGGTTCCGCGGATGGCCGGCCCGGGGCCCTGTACCGCTGGAACGCTATCGGTGCCGATGTCGGCATGAAATTCGACGCGGGCGGCGTCGAGGCCGAAGGCGGAGCCGATGAGCATCTGCCCCTTCCTCAGCGTAACGCTCTCGACGTAGGGCGTACCCGATTCCGCAACGTAGATGACTGCGCCGGCCTGGACGGCCTGCCCGATCGTGGTGAACGGCCACTGATGGCTGCCGTTGCCTCCTGGTGTGGCCCGGTTGTCGACGAAGACGGCGCTTGCCGAAGCCGCGGCAGCGCCGGCGAAAACCATGAGAACGGCCAGGAGGTTGGCCAGGAGCCGAGATCGGATCATCGCGGCCGAGGTGTCCCCTGCTCGCGGCCGGCGATGGATTGTTTGACCATGGCCTCGTCGACGGTGATGACGCGCGAGCCGGCGTCGGCGGGATCGAACTCGAGGCCGCCGATCACGCGGCGAAAGGTCTCGCGCAGCGCGCGCGCGCCGAGGCGTTTCTGGCGGGCGGCATCCCAGGCGATGGCGATCAGCGCGCCGCGCGTGATCTGCAGGTCGATGCCGAAGCGCAGGAAGTAAGCCCGCGAGGTGCGGAAGATCGACGCCTCGGGCTCGACGAAGATACGCGCCAGGTCGGACTCCGCCAGATCGTTGAGCACGACGATCGATTCGAAGCGGGAGACGAACTGCGGGGTCATGCCGTAACGGAAAAGGTCTTCGTATTTCAGGTAGTCCCGCAGATGAAAGGGCAACTCCTCGCGGACCTCGCCGGACGCGGAGACGACCACGATCGGCTTCATCGGCGCGACGTCCTGGCCAATGGTGGCCCGGCGGAAGACGGCCTCGTACAACTCCTCGAAGGCGCCGCCGACGATGAAGAGCACGTTGGACGAATTGACGCCGAAGGTCATGCCGCTCACTTCGAACTCGACGTTCTCGTTCTCCATCAGCGTGAGCAGCGCTTCCTGCGCCACGATGCCGCGCACGTTCGGATCCCCGCTGACCTGGGCGCGGATCTTGTCGACCTCATCGATGAAGACGATGCCGTGTTCGACGGAGCGGAGCAGGTCGGGCATCGGCGCGTTCACGCCCAGGATGGTTCTGGCGTTCGAGAAGAGCCTGCCCAGAACGGCCCGCCCATACCCCTGATGCTCCTCGGCCAGAACATTGGCGTTGATGCGGATGACGTTCGCGGAGTGGCTCAGATCAGACCGGCTGGCCAGAAAGTGCTCGACCGCGCGCATAAGGGTCGTCTTCCCGGAGCCGGAGTTGCCGATCATCAGGATGTTCGGCGCCGGATGGCCGACGAGGTGCTTGACGATGGCGACGGACAGCTCGCGGATGGCCTCATCCTGCCCGACGACGGTCTTGCTCAGCTCCTCGAAGACCTCGCGCGGCCGGAGGGGGAAGGGGTCCATGCAGGAGCTATTGTAGATGGGTATTCGGTTGCAGCCAGTCAAATAATCCTGCCGCTATTTTTGACTCCAGTCAAAAATACCCGTATCGTCACAACGGCTCATGGCCGCGAAACGCAGGTATCTCTCCGCGCAGATTCACGCCGACCTGAGGCGCAAGATGGTGTTCGTGGCCGGACCTCGTCAGGTTGGCAAGACCACGGTCGCCTTATCGCTTCCCGGCGCGGCCAGGGGTTATCTCAATTGGGACATATCGGGACACCGCGAGAAAATTCTAAGGAATGAGCTCCCCACGGGCAAGCTCTGGATTTTCGATGAACTGCACAAATATCGCCGCTGGCGAAACTACCTGAAGGGGATCTACGACGGGCGCCCGCCCGGTCAAAAGATCGTGGTCACAGGCAGCGGAAGGCTTGACCTCTATCGATTCGGCGGGGACTCGCTGCAGGGCCGCTACCACCTTCTTCATCTTCACCCTTTCTCGGTCGCCGAACAGCGAATCCGCGATCGTGACGGGTTCGAGCAGCTTCTCCGACTCGGTGGTTTTCCCGAACCGTTCCTCGGCGGCAATGAAATTCAGGCCCGACGCTGGTCTCGCGAATACCGCACCCGACTGATCCGCGAGGATGTCGTATCGCTTGAGCGGATTCAGGATCTCGGTCATCTCGAGCTCCTCATGCTGCGCCTTCCGGATCTTGTCGGGTCTCCTTTGTCGATCAACGCCCTGCGCGAAGATCTGCAGGTCAGCCACAAGGCCTTGTCATCCTGGATTCAAGCGCTGGAGAGGCTCTACGCCGTTTTCCGGCTGGCTCCCTTCGGTGCGCCTCGGATTCGCGCCGTGAAGAAGGAGCAGAAGCACTACCACTTCGATTGGTCCCTCGTGCCGGAAGACGCGGCGAGGTTCGAGAACCTCGTGGCATCGCATCTCTTGAAATGGGTTCACTTCGAACAGGACACGCAGGGGCGGGATCTGGAGCTTCGCTACTTCCGGGACATCGACGGTCGTGAGGTCGACTTCGTCGTCACCGAACGAACGAAGCCAGTTCTGCTCGTCGAATGCAAATGGGCAGACGCGCCCATCGATAAGAGCCTTCATTACCTCAGGGCGAAGTTCCCCGATGCGGCGGCATGGCAGGTGTCGGCCATCGGAACGAAGGACTATCAGAGTAGCGCGGGGATTCGGGTGTCGCACGCGCTGCGTCTCCTGGAAACGCTCGTGTGACTGTAAAATGACTCGACATGCTCGACACGCTCACCATCGAATCGTTCGAACCTCACGTCGGTACCTCGTTCTGGCTCCATGAGAGCGGCCACAATGTGGAGTTGCGGCTCACGCGGGCGGCGCGGGTGATGGCGAGCGAGGCGGCGCGGCTGAAGCGGACGGCGTTCTCACTCTACTTCCTCGGCCCTCTCCTCCTGCCGCAACAGATCTACCGTCTGACACACGACGCGTTTCCGGAGCCGCTCGACCTCTTCCTGGTTCCGATCGGGCCGGACGCGAGCGGCTTCAAATACGAAGCGGTCTTCACCTGAGCCCTACCGGGGCGCCCGGCGCATGAGGTAGTAGACCCCGTTCGTATCGACCTGCTCGAAGCCGAGGCGCTGGTAGAGGCGGAGGGCGGGGTTGAAGGCCTCGACGTGAATCGTGACGGGCTTGCCGGCTGCGTTACCGCGGTCGAGTACCTGGTGCAGCAGCAGCGAGCCGATGCCGCCCCCTCGGTGTTCCGGCAGCAGGGCGATGTCGACGATGCGGATCTGGTCGCGCCATTCATCGACCCAGAGCCGGCCGATGGGCACGCCGCCTTGCTCGACGATGTTCCGTTCGCACGTCGGATAGTGAATGCCGTAGTGCTCGAACTGCGCGGCAAACTGCTGATCGAGAAAGACCCGCTTTTGCGCTTCATCGAAAGGAAAGCGCTCCATCTCCTCGGCACGCGTGGCGGCATAGAGACCGCGCATGAAGTCGTAGTCGGCGTCGGACGCGGGACGAAGAGTCACCTCGGAGGGGTTCATGCGCAGCGAAGGATAGCGAAGAAACCGCCGCCTTCGAGCGTCATGACCTGCGCTCCAGCAAGATCGCGATCGATCGCCTTCGCCGGCGTGTCGGATCGTCCGCTTGCGGCCCCAACAATCACCTATTAAACTTCTTACCATGAAAACTATTGCAATCTCCATTGACGAGCCGACGCTCGGAGCTCTTGACCGGCTTGCGCAGAAGGGACGCGTGCGAGGCAAGCGATCGGAGGTCGTTCGAGAAGCGCTGCTGGAATTCCTGGCGCGCCGCGAGAGTCAGGAACAGGAAGCGATCGAGCGGGCGGCGATTACGAAACACCGCTCGCTGCTGGCTCGCCAAGCCAAGGCAATGGTCGCCGAGCAAGCGAAATCATGAAAGCGCGGAGAAGTCTACCGGACCAGCCACCGCGTGGCGGAACGAGGAGACAAACCAGGTTACTACGTCGTGGTCTCGCGCGGGTTTATCGCCGGCAACGACGACATATCGACCGTCATCTGCGCACCGGTCTACGGAGAAGTCCTCGGGCTGGCCACGGAGGTCGTCGTCGGCCCCGAGGAGGGGATTCCTCGCTCCAGCGCGGTCCGCTGCGACTTCCTGATGCTGATGTTTAAGGACAAGCTCACCGCAAGGGCCGGACTACTGTCGAACGCGAAAATCCAGGAGCTGAACCAGGCTCTTGCCCGGGCCCTGGACCTGCCGGCTGCGGGGAGAACAAATGCGTAATGAGCTCCGGGTCAGGCCGAAAGCCGAGCGTGCCGAGCGCCGTCTACACTGGTAGGGAATCGCCTCGCGTGCGCAGCAGCGCGCTCATGACCTCCAACGGGTGTCGATAAAAGATAGATCCAGGGCACGTCGGGGAAGGCGCACCGGATCAGATCAAGGTCCCGCACGCTCCCCGCGCCAAATTTGATGAAGCAGAGACCTTCTCGCTCGGTTCGGGGTGGGCTAGCGCGTTCACGACGCGTCGCAGCACCCGGGCTCTCTGCCCGAGGGCCACTTAAGGAGCCCGAGCCGGAGGTCGAATGATCGAAGAAACGATCGTGGCCTCGGAGATGACTATGTGCTCGGGAACGGAGGCCAACATCTGAGCAACGAGAGTCGATCCGCAACGAGACATGTGAAAGATGAAACCCGCAGGAGGGCGAACGGCCGGCAGGCCTCTCCAGTGCTTCCAGCAACGTGCTGCGGTCTTCACGGTTGTTGGGGTCGCGACCGCAGCGATCGATCGTCTGGTCGAAGAACGGTTCGACGAGTCGCTCTCCCCCGAGATGACGCCACCGGATATCCGGTGGTGATGATTCCCAGCGCATCAGGTACGGCAGCCACCCAACCAAGTTCTCGGTCTTCATCGACAGTCAGGAACAGGAAGCGATCGAACGGGCGGCCATGACGAACACCTTACGGACACCGATCGCTGCTGTGTTGAGCCCTAACTGAAGGAGCTGAACCATGCTCTTACCCGGTGCGATCCTCCTTTTCCGATTCAGGGTTGCACTAGTTCACTGTGTTCGGAGGGGTAGCAGTCAAAGTGACCGCACCCTGCGTGACGATCTTGCCCGAAGTACCTGTGTTGTTGTTGGCGATCTCGTCGTTCACCGTTGCGCCTCCGAAGGCGTTGAAAAGGCTTCCGATCTGGGTACCTGACGCGCCGACCACCAGTTCGTAGTCGATCATTCCCGTCCCCGGGCCGCACATGGTGTCGCATGCATCGGGCGTCGACGGAACCGTGTTGCCGTGAATCTCGGCATTGACATTGGAGCCCGAGGTTCCCGTGCCCTGCGCGTCGGCCCCGACATAGATCGCGTACGCCGGGAAGCCACTCGTGTCCTGCGGATTGACGTCGTTGCCAGTGATCTTTGCATCGAGGTGCGTCTGCCCATGGCCCGATCCCGGGCGTCCAAGCTCTTCGATGTCGATCCCGCGGCCAAACGGACACTGGCGGATAGTGTTGTTCAGGACTGTTACCGTCGCGGTCTGCTGCCCCTGTAGGAAGAAACGAATGCCCTCGCCGAACGCAGAGCCGGAGCCGGCCACGCCGGCATTTCCGATCACGTTGCCAGAGGCCAACGCCTTGAAGGTTCCACCACCGCTATCGGAGCCATTCGCAAAGTTCACTGCCACACTCTGATTGCCCAGGATGTTTGTATTGTTTACAAACCTGACGTAGACGCTTCCCGTAGCGCCCGCTGCGCCGCCCCCGCCCTCGAAGCTGGCGCCGGCGTCGTTGTTCGTGAACGTGCAACCGCTGACCGTAATCGTGCCCGTGGCCGGCGCTCCGACGCCGTTTCCAAGAATGGCATTGTCGTTCTGCTGGAGCTGAAGTCCCTTCGCCAGGTTGCCCGAGAAGGTCGCACCGGTGAACGTGGCAGTGTTGATGGCGGCCGAATGCTTCAACGAAACCAGGAACCCGTCGTCATTGGCGCTGCCGCTGTAGCTGCCGTTCGTAACGGCGAGCGATGTCATCACCGCCGTGGAACCGCCCGTGGCATCGAGCCACACGTTGTTGTTGAACGAGCCGGTGACCGTGTCGTTGGTGAACGTCGCCACGCCGCTGACGTCGAACAGGTGGATCCCGTTATCAGCGAACGTCGTACCGTTGTTCAGCACCTGGCACCCGAGCAAGGCGAAGTTGTTCACGCCTGTCCCGTTGATGCCGTCGTGCGTGCTGGTCTTGATGATCATCGAGGACAGACTGACCCCCGGGCCGGTGAGGCTGGTCAGGCTGATCGCATTGCCGGTCGTCTTCTGAATCGTGCCACCCGAACCGTTAGAGGCGTTGCTGCCGTCGCCCACCACAGTGAAACCACCGCTGTAACTGGTTAACGTGATGGCGTTCGGCGGCCCGACCGCCGAGGTACCGGCGTTGATCTGCGTAACGTTCATTGTTCCGCTGGCACTTACGATGGTCACAGGCGTGCCCGTCGTTGTGGTCACGTTGCGAGCGGTCACATTGATGCCCGATACGTTCGCACCCGTGATGGCATTGGTCGCCCCGGTGCTCATGTCGATCCCGTTGACCGTGACGTTCGTGGCCAGCGTGAGCGTGCCGCTCAGCGTCGGCGTATTCGCTGCCACTCCCGAAACGTTCAGGACACCGCCCACGCTGAGCGTGGCACCGGCGCCGATGAGTTGCTGGCTGACCAGCATGGTGTAGGTGCCCGTCGTGGGACCGGAGCCTTTCGATACGTAGATGATGTCGCCCGACGCGGTGGCCGCGGCGCCGACCGCCGTCATCGTCTTGAACGGCGTATTCGAGCGTCCGTCATTCGTGCCGGAGACGGTGGCGTTGTCGACGTACCAGACCCTGCCGCTGAAGGTGATCGTGGCGCTGCGCGTCACGGTGATGCCGTTCGACGTGCCGGTGTAGGTGAACGAGTCGGCTGCCGCGTTGCCGACGTTCGGGGTGTAGAGGAACGTTCCGTTCGCGTTGAACGTGGTGAGCGTGCCGTTGAAGGGAGGAACAGTAACCGCGTAGGTAATCGCGGCGTCAGAAGAATCGCCATTCGATACCGCGACCGAAAGAACCGTCGGCGTGGCCGGAGCCGGGAGGCCGCCGTCGAGTTGCGTGTTCCCCACGTCGATGTACGACTTGGTGGTCAGATTCGGCGCGATCGTGAGCGTGTACGTGCTGCTGATCCCCGTGCAGCCGTTGGCGTCCGTCACCTTGACCGTGATCGAGAAGACGCCGGTCTGGGTGGGTGTGCCGGTGAGGGCGCCGCTCGCGGAGAGCGATACCCCTGACGGCAACGAACCGCTGTTGAGCGAGAAGACCGCCGGGGTGTGCGCCCCGACGCCCGTCTGCGTGAAGGTGAAGCTGCCGCTCAGCGGCACGTTGTACATCCCGGTCGTCGAGCTGGGGTTTGTGACCGTGATGGTCTGGCAGGCGATGACCAGCGTGTAGGTCGGTCCCGTACCCGTGCAGCCGTTGGAGTCGGTGACCTTGACCGTGATCGTGAAGGTGCCGGGCACCTGCGGCGTGCCGGAGAGAACGCCGCTGGAAGAGAGAGTCAAACCCGCCGGCAGCGAGCCACTGGCGATCGAGAATGTGGCGGTACCGATGGCGCCGGCCTGCGTGAAGCTCTGGCTGAACGGCGCGTCAACCGTACCGGTGGTCGTGGCCGGGTTCGTCACGGTGATGGTCTGGCAGGCGATGACTAATGTGTAGGCCGCGCCGGTTCCGGTGCAACCGTTCGAATCGGTCACCATGACCGTGATCGGGAAGGTGCCGGGCTGCATCGGCGTACCGGAGAGCACGCCCGACGCCGAGAGACTCAGGCCAGACGGAAGAGCGCTGGATGTGGAGAAGGTGACTGCGCCGATGCCGCCGCTTTGCGTGAAGGTCTGGCTGAAAGGCGTTCCTACCGTTCCGGTGGTCGTGCCGGGATTGGTCACGGTGATGGTCTGGCAGGCGATGACGAGCGTATAGGTCGGTCCCGTTCCGGTGCAGCCGTTGGAGTCGGTCACCTTGACGGTGATCGGGAAGGAGCCCGTCTGTGTCGGGGTACCGGAGAGCACGCCCGCGGCCGAGAGGCTCATTCCGGCCGGCAGCGTGCCGCTGGCCAGCGAGAACGTCGCCGTTCCATTGGCGCCGCTCTGAGTGAACGTCTGGCTGAACGGCGTGCCGGCGGTTCCGGTCGACACGGCCGGATTGGTGACCGTGATGGTCTGGCAACCGATGGTCAGCGTGAAGGTATCCGAGCCGGTGCAGCCGTTGGAATCGGTGACGGTGACGGTGAGCGGGAACGAGCCGCTCTGGGTCGGGGTGCCGGAGAGCGTACCGTCCGCCGCGAGAGTCATCCCCGTCGGAAGCGTGCTGGCGGTGGAGAAGACCACCGCTCCGATGCCACCGCTCTGCGTGTACTGCTCGCTGAAAGCCACGCCGACCGTTCCGTCCATGTTGGCCGGGTGGGTGACGGTGATGGTCTGGCAGTTGATGGTCAGGTTGTAGGTCGCGCTCGTCCCGGTGCAACCGTTCGAATCGGTGACGGTGACGGTGATCGGGAACGTGCCGGTCTGCAGGGGAACGCCCGCCAGCGTGCCATCCGAGGCGAGGCTCAGACCCGAGGGCAACGTGCCGCTGGCCAATGTGAATGTGGCCGTACCGACGGCGCCGCTCTGCGTGAACGACTGGCTGAATGCCTGGCCAGCGATGCCGATGGTCACCGACGGATTTGTCACGGTAATGACCGGACAGGCGATGGTCAGCGTGTAGGTCGGGCCTGTGCCGCCGCAACCATTCGCGTCCGTCACCGACACGGTGATCGGGAAGGTGCCGGTCTGCGTCGGTGTGCCGGAGAGGACACCCGAGGCCGACAGGCTAAGCCCGGCCGGGAGCGAACCGCTGGCGAGCGAGAACGTGGCCGAACCGATGGCGCCGCTCTGCGTGAATGTCTGGCTGAACGGCGAGCCTGCCACGCCGCTGTTCACGGCGGGGTTCGTGACCGTGATGGTCTGGCAGACGATGGTCAGCGTGTAGCCGGTGGTGCCGGTGCAGCCGTTCGCGTCGGTCACCTTGACGGTGATCGGGAAGCTGCCTGTCTGCAGCGGCGTGCCCGAGAGCCCACCATTGGTCGCCAGCGAGATTCCCGAGGGGAGCACGCCGGAGGCGAGCGAGAACGTGGCCGAGCCGATGGCGCCGCTCTCCGTGAATGTCACACTGAACGGCGTACCTGCCACTCCTGTATTCACCGCCGGTGGCGTGACGGTGATGGTCTGGCAGGTGATGGTCAGGTTATAGGTCGGGCCCGTTCCCGTGCATCCGTTCGCGTCAGTAACCGTGACGGTGATCGGGAAGGTACCGACGACCATCGGCGTACCGGAGAGCGTTCCGTTCGAGGCGAGCGTCAACCCCGAAGGCAGCGTGCCGCTGGCGAGCGAGAACGTCGTCGCGCCGATGCCGTTGCTCTGCGTGAAGGTCTGGCTGAACGGGCTACCGGCTACGCCGGTGCTCACGGACGGATTCGTGACAGTGATGGTCTGGCAGGCGATCGTCAGCGTGTAGGTCGCGCCGGTACCGCTGCAGCCGTTCGCGTCGGTGGCCTTGACGGTGATGGCGAATGTACCGGTCTGCGTCGGTGCGCCGGAGAGCGTGCCGTTGGCGGCCAGCGTGAGGCCGGCCGGCAGCGTACCGCTGGCCAGCGAGAACGTGGTCGCTCCGATGGCGCCGCTCTGCGTAAAGGTCTGGCTGAACGCCGCGCCGGCCACGCCGGTCGACACTGCCGGGTTCGTGACCGTGATGGTCTGGCAGGTGATCGTCAGCGTGTAGGTCGCGCCGGTGCCGCTGCAGCCGTTTACATCCGTGGCTTTGACGGTGATGGCGAACGTGCCGGTCTGCGTCGGTGAACCGGAGAGCGTCCCGTTCGCGGCGAGCGTAAGGCCGGCCGGTAGCGTGCCGCTGGCCAGCGAGAACGTGGTCGTTCCGATGCCGCCGCTCTGCGTGAAGGTCTGACTGAACGGCGCGCCGGCCACGCCGGTCGAAACGGCCGGATTCGTGACCGTGATGGTCTGGCAGGTGATCGTCAGCGTGTACGTTGGGCCGGTGCCAGTGCAGCCGTTCGCGTCGGTGGCCTCGACGGTGATCGGGAAGGTTCCGGTTTGCGTCGGCGTGCCCGAGAGCACTCCGTTCGAAGCGAGCGTCAGTCCCGCCGGCAGCGTGCCGCTGGCCAGGGAGAACGTCGTCGCCCCTACCCCGCCGCTCTCCGTGAAGGTCTGGCTGAATGGCGTCGCGGCCACGCCGCTGTTGACGGCAGGATTGGTGACGGTAATCGTCGGACAGACGATCTGCAGTGGGTAGGTCGGGCCGACGCCGGTGCAACCCTGCGAGTCGGTGACCATGACCGTGATCGGGAAGGAGCCCGTGACGGTCGGCGTGCCGGATAGCGTGCCGTTCGCGGCCAGCGTGAGGCCGGAGGGAAGCGTTCCGGTGGCGATCGAGAATGTCGCCGTGCCGATGGCGCCGGTCTGCGTGAAGGTCTGGCTGAAGGGTACGCCGGCCGCGCCGCTGGTCACGGCGGGGTTGGTGATCGTGATGACGTTGCAACAGATCGGCAGCGGCGGCTCACCGGCCGGAAGCGCTGGCGCGGAAGGCGAGCAGGAACCGGTGGTGATCGTGGGGAAGACGCCGACGGCCGGGCCGTTGGTCGGGAAGGTCGTGCCGGAGATGGTCACGGTTCCGCAGGCGGTGAGTGCGATGGTTCCTTGGCTGGCTACACCCGAGGCACCGGCACCGACAGGGCGGACATCGCCCATGCCCAATGCCCAACTCACGTTGCCAGCGTACGAGCGGGCGGCGATGTGTCCACCGGCCGCGTCCGACTTCAACTTCGTGAAGTCTCCGACCGCCTCGAGGAAAGCGTGATCGAGGTTGACGGTGCCCTGGCTGGAGAGGTCGATCGTCCCGCCGAAGTTGTCGTCATTGTTCAAGCCGGCCAGGAAGACCCTGCCGCTTCCACTGACGGTTCCTTGCAACGAGATGGCGCGGATCGTCCCGCCGCCGACCTTCTTGTCGTCGCTGCCGGGGACGCTGGTCACCGCGTAAAGAGTGCTGGCAGACGGATCGGGACCGGTGACCTGGATTGCATCGTTCGCAAACAGATCGACACGCTTCGTGGCCGCGCCGTTCTTCGTGGCATCGGCGCGCAGATGGCCGAGACGTGTTCCCGCGGAGCTCACGCCGAGGTCGGTGGCGTCGATCACGATCTCCTTGCCCGACCGCACGGCCACCCGGGTTGCCGTATCGCCGTTGGCAATGGATGCGACGAGGCCGCGAATGATGACGCCGCAGCCTTCGATGGTGATGGGTCCCGCGGCATCGGCATCGCTCTGCGAGACGATGGTGGCCGTGGAGTTGATGGTGATGGACGGATCGAAGACCGACGTCGACTGCACACGGATCTCGCCGCCGCGCTGATGTGCGGTTCCTCCATCCAGAACGGCGCCGGTCTGGCGCGTGGAGAGGAGCGTGGACGTTGCGCCCGCGGCGAGCAGACCGGAGACGGTCATGCTGCCGCCGGAGGTGAGCAGGATCTTCCCTGCATCATTACTCTTACTGGCCGTGTTGACGACCGTGCCGGCTTCGAAGGTGGCCGGGCCTCCACTGTTGATGGTGATGGTGCCGCCGCTGCCGATGCTGGAGCCGAAGGATGCGCTGGAGATCACCGCACCGCCGAAGCCCGAGGACGGGCCATGAACAGTCACGCTCCCGCCGGCGTTGATGGTGATGTTGCCGCCCGGTCCGTTGCCTTTCCGGTCCTCGGCATACAGCGCGCTTCCGGCGTTCATCACGACGTTGCCGCTGACGTCGAAGCGCATGGAGCAGGCCGCGTTGTTTCCTGGCCCGTCGTCGTTGCAGTTGATCGTGCCGTTGATGATGAGGTCCCCGTTCACGGTAAAGACACCGTTGACGACGTGGTCCTGATCGTCGGCCGAACCGTCGAGCGAACTGAAGTTCGCGGTGCCATTGACGGTGACGTTGCTGGCGAGCGCGGGAAGCGCGAACGCGAAAAGCGTGACCGCGATTACGGGCAGTAGCGTGCGACCAAATCGACCCATGACGGCACCCCTCTTACTATTCAAAAGTCGCTCCCTCGGGTGGAGAGCGACGATCGAGGTTAGGTTACGTGAACGATTTCGCTGAACTAGTGGAAACGGACTGGCAGAAAGATAGCGACACGAGCCGCGCTTGTCGACCGTAGTTCCCGAATGAAGTCACGGAAAAGTGACTGGCATCAAAAAGAGAGCCGCACGGCGATCCGTGCGGCTCTCTGGTCACGACAAGACTGGTTACGTGCGAGGCGGGTAAACGCCCTGCAGAGCGATGCAGAAGTTGAGCGTCAGGTACGGCTGCATGTTGTTGTGCGGCTGGTCGCCGCCGGCGGGCGTGATGGCGTTGTCGTTGAAATTCACGAAGGGCGGCGTGGGGCTGCTGGGAAAGTACGGAGTGGAGTTGACGGCACGGGAAATGGAGTTCCCGACCGGGTTGGTGCGATTGCCGTTCGAGTTGACGCCCATGATGTTGTGGTTGTGGGAGGGAATCTCCGACTCGAGCAACGTCACGGTTTCCGAGCCGCCGGTCTCGCCGAGATCGTGCAGCGAGAGGCCGGGGCCCTGTCCGGGATGCATGGGAACGTTCCCCTGCATGTCGGGGAGAGCGAAGTTCGACTTACCATCGCCGCCGTAGGTCGTGCCGAGGAGCGAGAAGAGGGCCGTGTTCTGCGAGAGCGGCAGGATCTGGCCATCGCAAAAGGCCCAGCCTTTGGGCGCGAAGTTGAACGGGAAGATGCGGATTTCAGCTACGAATGGATCCATAGTCATGTCCTCCTAGGTCTGCGACGGGAAGATCCCGAAGAGCGAAATGATGAAGTCGACGCACAGGTAGGGTTGGAAATTGTTGTGCGGCTGGCTGCCCCCGACCAACGTGGTGGCACTGGGCCCCATCGGCGAATTCGGATTGGCCGAGTTGAAGAGGGTGGCGCCGCCCAGTGACTGTGCAACGACGTTAGTCAACGGGTTTGTCTGGTTGGCGGTGCCGGAGGTGCCCAGGAACGAATGGTTGTGCGCCGGGATCTGCGAAACCGTCAGCGTCACATCCTCCACGCCGCCCGTCTCCGCCAGGGTGAAGCCGTTGCCGAAGTGCAGCGGGATGCGGCCGCGCAGGTCGGGGAGCGCGAAGGTGCTCTGACCGTCGCCGCCGTAGGTGGTGCCGATAAGGTTGAACAACGTCTCGTATTCAGAGATTGGAAGCAACTGACCCTCGCAGAACATCCATCCCGCGGGGGCGAAGTTGCCGGCGAACATGCGAATTTCTCCAACGTAAGGTTGTGCCATGTCTTCGTCCTCCTCTCTAGGTCTGGCTCGGGAAAATGCCCTGCAGGGCGATTGAGAAGTTCAGCACCAGGAAAGGCTGCATGTTCTGGTGGGCCTGGCTGCCCCCCACCATGGCCACCGTAGCCGCGTTCAGCGCACCGAGGTTGGCGTCCGGCGGGAGATAGGGCTGCGACGCCGATACTCCGTAATACGCCGTGGCCGGCACCGGCTGGTCGCCCGTCGAGCTGGTGGCCTGGGCCGTGTGCACGTGCGTGGGAATCTCGGAGATGGACAGCGTGTGGGCCTGCTCGCCCCCGCGCTCACCGAGTGTGTGACCGCCGCCCATGTGCATGGGCGCATTCCCCTGCAGGTTAGGCAGGCCGAAGTTGACGCGTCCGTCGCCACCGTACGTCGTCCCAAGCAGTGAGAACAGCGCCTGATTCTGGTTGATCGGCAGGAGCTGTCCGTCGCAGGTCGCCCAACCCTTGGGCGGAAAACCGAAACTCATGATCCTGATCTCGCTGAGAAATGGTTCTGCCATTGTGCCTCCCTTATCGTTCGTTACTCGTCAGTTGCTGGACCGCCGGAAACCTGGGGATGAGTCTGCTGAGCCGGACGGACATCGATCCGCTCCTCTCTCTTCTCTCTTTAGCAGGACGAACTGTTTTTTCGGATCGATGGCCGAGCGGGAATGTTACTTGATCTGAACCGGACGTAAGTGTATCTCACCACAATTTCACATCAAGGGGTCGAAGAAAACAGAAGGACCCGGGAACGCGTTTCGCGCTCCCGGGCCTCATGGTATCGAAAGATCAGTTCACCGTGTTCGGCGCCGTGGCGGTCAGGGTAATGGCCGGCTGGCCAACGCCGCTCTGCGTCGCAGCAGCCTTTCCAGCTGTGCCTGTGTTGTGGTTGATGATGGCCGCGTTCACGCTAGCCTCGCCGAACAGGTTGTAGAGAGCGCCGGACGGGCTGTTGGAGTTGCTGACCGTCTCCATCCAGATCATCGAGTCGTTGCCGGCGCACGGGCTGCTGTCGCACGCACTCTGCGTCGGGACGGTGTTGCCGTGAATATCGGCATGGACGTTCGAGCCCGAGCCGCTGGCCTGCCCGTCACACGCGACGTAGATGGCGTACTGAATGTTGAAGGTTGATCCCGTGTACTCCTGGTCGACGTTATTGCCGGTGATGGTCACGTCCATCGACGTCTGGCCCTGCCCCGTATTCGACGAGCCGAGCTCCTCGACGTCGATGCCGCGGGCATCGAAGCCGCCTGCGCCGTTGTACAAGTCCCGAATAGTGTTGTTCGTGATCACGGCCGTCACAGTCTGCTTACCCTGCGCGAAGAGGCGGATACCCTCGCCAATTGCCGCACCGGAGTTGGGGACGCCGGCCGTGCCGATATGGTTGCTGTCGCAGAAGACCTTGAAGGCACCGTTACCCACCGTGGAGCCGTTGGCGAAGTTGACCGCGAGGCTGTGGTTGCCGGTGATGGTGGCGTTGTTCGTGAACCGGTAGTACGCGGACCCCGTACCGCCGGTGCCACCGCTCTCGAAGCTCGCTCCGACGTCGTTGTTCGTGATCGTGTTGTTGTTGACCGTGATCGTTCCGGTCGCCGGTGCTCCAATTCCGTTGCCCATCGTGCAATTGTCGTTGTGCTGGAACTGGATGCCCTTGGAGAAGTTACCCGAGAACGTTGCGCCGCTGACCGAGGCCGTGTTCAGCGCGGCGCTGCCATGGAGGTCGACGAGGAATCCGACGTTCTGCGTACTGGTGCTGTAGGTACCGCCCGTAACCGTCAGCGTCGTCATCACCGCAGTCGAAGAGCCTCCGGTCGTCAGTTGCACGTTGGAGTTGAAGTTTCCGGTCACTGTGTCGCTCGTGAACGTGACGGCGTTGACGGTGTCCGTCAGCTTGATGCCGTCCCGGTTGTTCCCGGAGGTGCTGTTGCCGGTGACAGAGCAACTGGTGAGCGTAAAGCCGTCGACGGAGGTTCCGAGGATGCCTTCCATCGAGCCGTTCTGAACGTCCATGAACGACAGGCTGACGTTCTTCGTGCTGGTGAGGGAGATTCCGGCGCCGGTCATCTTCTGAATCGTGCCGCCGGTGCCCGCCGAACCGGTACCGCTGATCGTCAGACCGCCGGAGGAGCCGGTATTGTTGAGGATGATGCCGCTTGTCGGGCCCGAGGCGCCCGTGCCGGCGGAAATGCTCTGGAACTTGAGACCGCCCGCGCCGATCGTTGTGTTCGCGACATTCAACGCCGTACCAGTCGTCGTCGTGAGTGTGCTCGACGTGTTGGTGGCCGTGACCGTGCCGCCGCCGGTGGCCGTGAATGCGTCGGTGGCGCCGGTGGAGAGAATGATCGTACCGGAGAAGTTGATCGTCGCCCCGGTGTTGCTCGTCAGCGAGATACCGGTGCCGCCGTTGTTGGTGATGGCCCCGCTGAACGTCTTCGTTCCGCCCGTAGTGCTGGCCACGGACACGGCGCGACCGGTGGTGTCGGTGATCGTACCGTCGTAGGTCACGGTCGCGGTGCCGCCGCTGATGTTGAAGTCAGTGCTTGTCGCGTTGGTGATCGAACTGCCCGAACCCGCCGTGAAGGTCCCGAGGACCGCATTCAGATTCACGCCGGTCGAGACGCTGGTGGCGCTCTTGATCGTGGTGAATGGCAGATTGGCCGTGACGGTGCTCAGATCGGCCGCCGCGCCGCCGGTGGCGTCGATCGTTCCCACGCCGGAGGCCACCGCGATTTGGAAGCCGGCGGATCCGGTAAAGGGCGTCGTACCGCTGGCGAAGAGACCCGTGCCGTTGCTGGTGACGATGTCGAGATCGGTGAAGCTGAGATCACCGGCCACGTTCGTCAGCACCATACCGTTCGCGCCGACGCCATTGCCCGCCGCACCAATTGTGGTCGTACCGCCGGAGACGGTCTGGAAGGTACCACCCGGTGTGGCGTCGAAGGTGGCGGTGGTGACCGTGATGCCGCTGCCGCCGGTGTTGCCGCTGATGGCGTTGCTGGCGAAGTTGGTGATGGTGGTGCTGGTGCTGCCTGTGCCGACGACGTTGATGCCGGTCCCCGTCGCCGAGACGGCGTTGTTGTTGATGTTGAGCACCAGGTTGCCTGCAGTTGTCTGCTGGGCGTCGATGCCGTTCTGCGCCACGCCGCTGATCGTGCTGTTCTGCACGGTCACGGTGGAGGTCAGCGTTGCGGCGGCGGCGACGCTGACGCCGTGGTTGGCGGTGGCCGCGGTGATGTTGACGTTGTCGACCGTGGCCGTGAGCGTCTGCGCATTGGCGGAGCTGATACTGATGGCGCTCGTGGTTCCGGCGATGGAAAGACCCTTGATGAAGATGCCGGTACGGTCACCATTGGCCGTGCTGGCGGCGACGGTGACACCGGCGCCGCCGGAGTTGCCGATGGTCGGCCTGCTGCCGGCCGCCACGAGCGTCTGGGCGTTGACGGTCAGGCCGTTGATCTCACCGAGGAGCTGCTGCCCGTTCTTGAGTGCGATGCCGGCGTCCTGGCCGCTGTTCGTACCGTCGCCGTTGTAGACGAAGATGATGTCGTTGGCGGTTGAGGCCCCGGCCGCGGCAGCCAGGGTGGTGAATGGCGACTGCGACTGGCCGTTGCTGCCACCGCCGTTGTTCTTCACGTACCAGACGCGGCCGGTCAGATTCAGCGTGACCGTGGCTGCCGCGGAGTTCACCGCCGCGACGCCGCCGGTGTTGCTGGAGACCGTGTAGGTGAAGGTGTCCGTGGTCGTCGCCGCGGCACCCGAATTGGCCTTCGGCGTATAGATGAAGGTGCCGTCCGTGGCGATGGTGACGCTGCCGCCCGCCGAGGTGGCGAACGTTCCTGGATTCGCGGTCACACCGCCTGCCGGAGTGTCGTTGGCGATGATCGCTCCGCTCAGCGTCACAAACGGTGTTCCGGGCGATGAAGTCCCGCCGCCGGTGACCACTGCCTGGGTGTTGTCGACCAGGTTGCTGTAGGAATCACCCGAGGCTACTGGCGCCACTGACAGCGTGTAGGTGGCGCCCGTGCCATTGCAGGTATTGGTGTCCGTGGCCTTCACCGTGATCGGGAAGGTGCCGGTCTGCGTCGGCGTGCCGGAAAGGACGCCCGCGGCCGAAAGCGACATACCCGTCGGCAGCGTGCCGCTGGCGAGGGTGAACGTGGCAGAGCCGAGGATGCCGCTGGCCGTGAAGGTGGCGCTGAAGGGAACGTTGAAGGTCGCCGCAGTGACCCCGGGGTTGGTCACCGTAACCGTCTGGCAGACGATGACCAGGGTGTAGCTCGACGTGCCGAAGCAACCGTTGGTGTCCGTGGCCTTGACCGTGATCGGGAAGCTGCCGATCTGGCTAGTGGTACCAGAGAGGACGCCGGCGGCGCTGAAGGTGAAGCCGCTCGGCAGCGCGCCGACCTCGCTCCATGTGGCCGAGCCGAGGATGCCGCTGGCGGTGAAGGTCTGGCTAAAGGCCACGCCGGCCGTGCCGGTGGTGGTACCCGGGTTGGTCACGGTGACGGTCTGGCAGTTGATGACCAGCGTGTAGGTCGGGCCGGTGCCTGTGCAGCCGTTGGCGTCGGTGGCCGTGACCGTGATCGGGAACGAGCCGGTAGCTGTGGTCGTGCCGGAGAGAACGCCGGTGGAGCTGTTGAGCGAGATGCCGGCCGGCAGCGCACCGGTCTTCGACCAGACGATCGTGCCGTTGCCGCCGCTCTGCGTGAACGTGGCGCTGAAGGCCACGCCCGCCGTACCCGTAGTCGTGGCGGGATTGGTCACGTTGATGACGTTGCAGGCGATGATCAGCGTGTAGGTGGAGCCGGTGCCGGTGCAGCCGTTGCCGTCCGTGACCGTCACGACGATCGGGAACGTTCCGGACTGGGTGGGCGTGCCGGAGAGGACGCCGGCGGTGCTGAGCGAGAGTCCAAGCGGCAGCGTGCTGGCGGTGGTAAAGGTCGCCCCGCCGATCGCGCCACTCTGCGTGAAGGTCTGGCTGAACGGCGTACCTACCGTACCGGTGGTGACGCCCGGGTTGGTGACGGTGATGGTCTGGCAGTTGATGACCAGGTTGTACGTCGCGCCGGTGCCGGTGCAGCCATTGACATCGGTCACAGTGACCACGATCGGGAACGTACCGTGCTGGTTGGTGGTGCCGGACAGCACGCCCGCCGTCGAGAGCGTGAAGCCGGTCGGCAGCGTCGACGCGGTGGTAAACGTAGCCGGCGTGTGTGTGCCGACGCCGCTCTGGGTGAACGTCTGGCTGAAGGCCACGGCTACGGTACCGGTGGTGGTGGCCGGGTTGGTGACGGTAATCGTCTGGCAGGCGATGACGAGCGTGTAGGTCGAGCTGACCCCGGTGCAGCCGTTCGCGTCCGTGACTTTGACTGTGATCGGGAAGGTGCCCGGCTGATCAGGGGTACCGGAGAGCACACCGGCAGTGGAGAGCGAGAGACCTGACGGCAGCGAGCCGCTGTTCAGCGTGAAGGTCGCCGGCGTGTGGGTGCCGACACCGCTCTGAGTGAACGTCTGGCTGAACGGCGTGTCGACGGTGCCGGTCGTCACCCCAGGCTTGGTGACCGTGATGGTCTGGCAAGCGATCGTCAGCGTATAGATCGGGCCGGTGCCGCTGCAGCCGTTCGTATCAGTGGCCGTGACCGTGATCGGGAAGCTGCCCGGCTGGCCAGGCGTACCGGAGAGGACCCCCGTGGAAGAATTGAGTGCGACGCCAAGCGGCAGCGTACCCGTCTCAGTCCACGTCACCGTGCCGAGGATGCCGCTCTTGGTGAAGGTCTGGCTGAAGGGCGCGTCAACGGTTCCCGTGTTCACGCCCGGGTTGGTGACCGTGATCGTCTGGCAATTAATCGTCAGGTTGTACGTCGGGCCGGTGCCCTGGCAACCGTTCGAGTCGGTGGCGGTGACGGTGATCGGGAACGTGCCGACCTGCGATGTCGTGCCCGAGAGCACGCCGGTCGAGGAGTTGAGCGTGATCCCGCTCGGGAGCGCGCCGGTCTCGGACCAAGTCATCGTGCCGATGCCGCCCGATTGGGTGAAGGTCTGGCTGAAGGCCGTTCCGGCCGTGCCCGTCGATACACCTGGGTTGGTCACGGTGATCGTCGGGCAGGTGATGCACAGCGTGTAAGTCGGGCCGGCGCCGGTGCATCCGTTCGAATCGGTGACAGTGACGGTGATCGGGAAGCAGCCGCCCTGCAACGGCGTGCCGGACAGGACGCCGGTCGATGGATTGAGTGTGATGCCGGTCGGCAGGGCCCCGGTCTCGCTCCAGGTCACCGTGCCGATCGCGCCGCTCTGCGTAAAGGTCTCGCTGAACGGTGTACCGGCTGGGCCGGTGGCGTTGACCGGGTTAGTAACCGTGATGGTCTGGCAGTTGATCACCAGCGTGTACGTCGCGCCGTTGCCGCTGCAGCCGTTCGCGTCGGTGGCCGTGACCACGATCGGGAACGAGCCGGCCTGCGTCGGCGTGCCCGAGAGAAGGCCACCGGTGGAGAGCGTGATGCCGGCAGGTAACGCGCTGGCCGTGGTGAACGTGACCGATCCGATGGTGTTGCCGGCTGTGAACTGCTCGCTGAAGCCGACATTCACTGTCCCGGTGCTGTTGACCGGATTTGTAACGGTAATGGTCTGGCAACCGATGACCAGGGTGTACGTGGAGCCCGAGCCCGAGCAGCCGTTGCCGTCTGTGGCTGTGACCACGATCGGGAACGAGCCGCTCTGCGTTGGCGTGCCGGACAGAACTCCGCCGGTCGACAGGCTCAGGCCCGTGGGCAGCGTCGAGGCGGTGGTGAACGTCACCGCGCCGACTGTGTTGCCGGCCGTGAAGGTCTGACCGAAGGCCGTGTTCACCGTGCCGGTGGCCGTCGATGGATTGGTCACCGAGATGACCTGGCAGCCAATAGTCAATGTGTAGGTCGCGCCGATGCCCGAGCAGCCGTTCGCGTCGGTGGCCTTGACCGTGATCGGGAACGAACCTGTCTGTGTCGGCGTGCCGGACAGAACTCCACCCGTCGACAGCGAGAGGCCGGCCGGCAGCGTGCCGCTGTTGAGCGAGAACGTCACCGCGCCAATCGTGTTGCCTGCCGTAAAGGTCTGGCTGAAGGCCGTGTTCACCGTGCCGCTGTTGGTGCCCGGATTGTTGACCGTGATGACCTGGCAACCGATGACAAGCGTGTACGTCGCACCGTCGCCGGTGCAGCCGTTGGCATCGGTGGCGCGGATCACCAGCGGGAAGGAGCCCGTCTGCGTTGGCGTGCCGTCCAGAACACCCGTGGCCGGATGGAACGTCAGCCCCGTGGGCAACGTCCCGCTGAAGATCGAGAACGTGGTCGTCCCCACCCCGCCCGACTGGGTGAATGTCTGGCTGAAGGCAACGTTGACCGTGCCGGTGGTCGTGCCCGGATTCGTGACGGTGATCGTCGGGCAGGTCAGCGTCAGCGTGTAGGCCGAGTTCGTGCCGGTGCAGCCGTTCGAGTCGGTGACGGTAACGACGATCGGGAACGGTCCGTTCTGCGTCGGCGTGCCGTGCAGAGTGCCGTCGGGATCGAGCGTCAGGCCGGCCGGAAGTGTGCTCGCCGTCGTGAACGTGGCTGTGCCGATTGAACCACTCTGCGTGAAGTTGATGGAGAGCGGTGTGCCGGCCGGGCTGCTCGTGGTGGCCGGGTTATTCACGGTGATGACCTGGCAGCCGATGACGAGGGTGTACGTGGCGCCGTTGCCCATGCAGCCGTTCGCGTCGGTGGCCGTGACCACGATCGGGAAGGTGCCCGACTGGGTCGGGGTGCCCGACAAGGTACCGTTGCTGGCCAGCGTAAGACCGGCCGGCAGCGTCGAGGCGGTCGAGTAAGTCACCGCTCCGATCGTGTTGCTCGATGTGAATACCTCGGTGAACGGCGCGCTGACCGTGCCAGTGGTGTTGGACGGGTTGGTTACCGTGATGGTCTGGCAGCCGATGACCAGGGTGTACGTGGAACCCGAGCCCGAGCAGCCGTTACCGTCAGTCGCTGTGACCACGATCGGGAACGAGCCGGTCTGCGTCGGCGTACCGGAGAGGACTCCACCAGTCGAAAGGCTCAGGCCCGTGGGCAGCGTGCTGGCGGTGGTGAACGTCACCGTGCCGACGGTGTTGCCGGCCGTGAAGGTCTGGCTGAAGGCCGTATTCACCGTGCCGGTCGTCGTGGCCGGGTTGGTGACCGAGATGATCTGGCAGCCGATGGTCAATGTGTACGTCGCGCCATTGCCCGAGCAGCCGTTGGCGTCGACCGCGTGGACCACGATCGGGAACGAGCCGACCTGCAACGGCGTACCGGACAGCACTCCGCCCGTCGAGAGCGAAAGACCGGTCGGGAGCGTCGAAGCGGTCGTGAACGTCACCGTCCCGATGGCGTTGCTGGTCGTGAAGGTCTGACTGAACGCGCTGTTGACCGTGCCGCTGTTCGTTCCCGGGTTGTTGACCGTGATGACCTGGCAGGCGATGGTCAGCGTATAGGTGGCCCCGTTGCCGGAGCAGCCGTTGGCGTCGACCACGTGGACCACGATCGGGAACGAGCCGGTCTGCGTCGGCGTGCCGGAGAGCACCCCGCCCGTCGACAGGCTCAGGCCCGTAGGCAGCGTGCTGGCCGTGTTGAAGGTCGTCGCGCCGATGGCGTTCGTAGCCGTGAAGGTCTGACTGAAGGCGACGTTGACCGTGCCGCTGCTCGTGCCCGGGTTGTTGACGGTGATGACCTGGCAGGCGATGGTCAGCGTGTAGGTCGCGCCGTTGCCTGCGCAGCCGTTGGCGTCAACCACGTGGCCCACGATCGGGAACGAGCCGGTCTGCGTCGGCGTGCCGGAGAGCACCCCGCCCGTCGACAGGCTCAGGCCCGTAGGCAGCGTGCTGGCGGTCGTGAAGGTCGTTGCGCCGATGGCGTTCGTAGTCGTGAAGGTCTGACTGAAGGCGACGTTGACCGTGCCGCTGCTCGTGCCCGGGTTGTTGACTGTGATGACCTGGCAGGCGATGGTCAGCGTGTAGGTCGCGCCGTTGGCCGAGCAACCGTTGGCGTCGACCACATGCACCACGATCGGGAACGAGCCGGTCTGCGTCGGCGTGCCGGACAGAACGCCGCCGGACGACAACGCGATGCCCGTGGGCAGCGTCGAGGCCGTCGAGAACGTCAGCGCGCCGATGGTATTGCTGGCCGTGAAGGTCTGGCTGAAGGCGACGTTGACCGTCCCGCTGTTCGTGCCGGGGTTGTTGACGGTGATGGTCTGGCAACCAATAGTCAATGTGTAGGTGGCGCCGTTGCCGAAGCAGCCGTTCGCGTCGGTGGCCTTGACCACGATCGGGAACGAGCCGGTCTGCGTCGGCGTGCCCGAGAGCACTCCGCCCGCGGACAAGGTAAGGCCAGCTGGTAACGTGCTCGCTGTCGAGAACGTGACCGCGCCGATCGTGTTGGAAGCCGTGAAGGTCTGGCTGAAGGCGATGTTCACCGTACCGGTGTTGGGTCCCGGATTGGTGACCGTGATGGTCTGGCAGTTGATGATCAGGTTGTACGTGGCACCGATGCCGATGCAGCCGTTGCTGTCGACCACCCTCACCGTGATCGGGAAGGAGCCGGATTGCGTCGGCGTACCGGACAGGACACCCGCGCTCGATAGCGTCAGCCCGGCGGGGAGCGTACCGCTGTTGAGACTAAAGGCGACCGCGCCGACCCCGCCGCTCTGCGTGAAGGTCTGACTGAAGGCCGCGTTCACAGTTCCGGTCGTGGTGGCCGGGTTGGTTACCGTAAGGCTGTTGCAGACCACGATGGTGAAGTTCTGATTGGCGCTGCCGGCCACGTTCGCCGCGTGGAAGACGATCGGGTATGTGCCCCCGCTGCCCCCCGCCGGCGTACCGCCGATCGTGGCCGTGCCGTTGCCGTTGTCCGTGAAGGTGACACCTGCCGGTAGTGCACCGCTGGTCTTGGTGATCGCCGCCGGCGGGAAGCCGTTGGTGGTCACCGTGAAGTTGGCGGGCGATCCGGCCTGGAGATGGACGTTGTTCGCGCTGGTGAAGGAAGGCGCTTCATCGACCGTGAGCGTGAAGGCCTGGATGTCGCTGCCGAAGCTGTTGGTTGCCGTAAAGGTGATGTGGTACACCCCGCCGGTGCCCGGACCCGGTGTCCCGCTCAGCGTCCCCGTGCCCGAGTTGAAGCTCACCCCGCTCGGCAGGGCTCCGCTCTCGCCGAAGGACGGAGCCGGGAATCCGATGGCCGTGACCTGGAAGGAGCCGGCGCTGCCCGCCGTGAAGGTCGTGTTCGGCGCGCTGGTGATGCCCGGCGCCTGTCCGATGGTCAGCGTGAAGTTCTGGTCGGTCTGATGCGGCTTGTTCTTTTCCGCGTGGAAGACGATGTTGTAGATGCCGCCTGAGGTGCCGCTCGGCGTTCCCGACAAGGTGCCGGTGCCATCGCCGTTGTCGACAAAGGTTAGCCCCGCCGGCAGCGCTCCATCCTCGGAGAGGGCCGGGGTCGGCTTGCCTGTCACCGTAACGGTGAACGAGTTGGGCTGCGCGGCCGCGAACGTGACGTGATCGGCGCTGGTGAACGTGTAGCCTTCCGAGGCCCCGCCGCCGCCGGGCAGGTTGATCGTCACCGTGGCCAGATTCGACTGGAGCGTCCCGTTGGTGACCCGGTAGCGGAAATGGTCCTGCTGGCTGTCTGAGCCGTCGTTGACGTAGGTAAAGCCGCCGTCGGCGTTCAGCGTCAGGGTGCCGTGCTCGGGCCCCTCGACCAGGATGGTACTGAGTGCGAGACCGTTCGGGTCGCTGTCGTTGGTCAGCACCCCGAGCGTCGTGACGTTGAGCGTTCCGCCGACGGTCGGAAGGGGGTACGTGTCGTCCAACGCCGTCGGAGCGTTGATGTTCGTCTGAAGGTCGAAGTCGAAGAAAAAGTCGCCGCTGTCGACATAGGCCGCGGCGTCCAGAAAGCGCAACGCGGGAGGGGCCGCATCGCCGTACGCGAGAACCGGCAGGCCCGCCCAGTCCGTGTTGACCCCGTCCAGATGAATCGTGCGTGGAGTTCCCGTCAAGACCGCGCGATGACGGCCGGGACGGACCGGATAGAGGATGTCATCCCCGAAATCGCTCGTCATCGCGTCGGAGAGCGAGCCCGAGGTGACGACAAACGACAGACGCATCGTTCCCACGTTCGTCATCGTGATGACATTCGCGCCGACGTGCGTTTCGACGAAGAGGTTGCCCGTGGAGGAGACGCCTACGTTCCATCCGCCGTCAACCGGTATCGGAGAGCCGAGGAAGCCGCTGGTGCAGAGTTGCCGGGTCACTCCCGTGACCGTGGCCGTGCCGCCGGTCACAGAGACCGAGGTGGTGAGCACCTGTTCGATTCCGGCAACCGGTCCGCTGGCGGTGCTGACCACGCAACCGGTGCTCCGGTTGATGTCGGTGTCCATGAGCACCTTGACGTCGTAGTTCGCGGCGTATGCGCTCAGTGGAAGCGTGAGTGCGACAGCAAATAAGAAAAAGCGGATCGCGTTGCGATGCAGGCTCATCATCGACACTTCCTTGGCGTGGGATCGGAAATCTATTGTCAGCCGGACGGCGCTGCCGGATGCCTTAACGAGCGCATCCTGGTACGAATCAGGACGGGGAATGATACCAGCTAAGCAGTAGCGTCAAAAAACATTTTTATTCAGTGATGTGACCGCTATGGGGGCGGCGATCCGTCGTCGGGGTCCGCTCTCCGGCGCCGGGAAGGCCTCGCGTCGTCGCCGAACCCGAGGTAAGATCGATCTCCATGGCAGAGCAGGAGCTGGTCGACCTGATCAAGAACGGCCTGAGCGATCTGGCGCAGAGGATCGAAGAGTCGCGGCGCGAGACGCGCGAACAATTCGAACGAGTCGATGGACGCCTCGCGCAGATCGACGGACGCTTCGCGCAGACCGACGGACGCTTCGCGCAGATCGACGGACGCTTCGCGCAGATCGACGGACGCTTCGCGCAGATCGACGGACGCTTCGAACACGTCGAAGGCTCGATTCGACAGGTCCACGTTCTAATCGAAGGTCTGGACGCCAAAATCGAGCTGGTTGCCGAAGGCGTCTCAAACGTCGAGGAGAAGCTCGATCGGAATATCAAGGCTAACGAACAGCAATTCGAGGAACTGCGAACAACGATTCAAATCTCGCACGCCGTCCTGCAGAAGCGTGACGACGACCTCGACGCCCGCGTGACCGTTCTCGAAACCTCGCGGCGGTAGGTCCGATGCCGGACGCACCCCATCCACTTCAAGTGGTCTCCGGCGGTCGCGACGGCGCGACCGAGGCGGAGCGTGAATTGAAGCGTCTTCGCGCGGAGATCGAGGCGCGCAACCGCCAGGAGACGGCCATCGCCGAGCTGGGGCAGGCGGCGTTGACCGGCGTGGACCCGCTCATCCTCCTCGGCCAGGCCTGCGCGCTCGTGGAGTTGACGCTCGAGGTCGACCACTCGCGCGCCCTCGAGATCGTCGACGGCCGCGTAGTCGTGCTGGCCTCGATCGGCTCGAACGCGACATTCGTCCACTGCGATCACGACGACGAAGAAAACGACTCGATCGCGATGTACGTCTCCATGGCCGGTACGCCCGTGGTGTTCGACGACATGGAGAACGAGACGCGTTTCAAGTCTTCGCACCTTTGCAGTTTTCATGGAGTGCGCGGCGGCGTCGGGATCGTCATCCCCACGGCATCGGGCATCTTCGGAGTCCTCCTGGCCTACTCCAGCCGGCCGCGCACGTTCGCCGACTACGAGCTGGCGTTCCTCAAGTCGACGGCCAGTCTCCTCGGCGAGGCAGTGGAACGCTCACGCGCGGAAGCGGCACTGCGCAAATCGGAGTCGCGGCTGAAACAGCTCATCGCCTCCACCCTGGATGCGGTCTTCAGCGTCGATCGTGGCGGGATCGTCATCGAGTGGAACCCACAGGCCGAGGCTATCTTCGGGTTACGGGTTGGAGACGTGGTGGGGCGGACGCTTCCGCCGAAGATCGCCGCGCTCTTCGATGCCGTCGGCGCCGTCAGCTCGACGAAGCGCCGCATCGAGACGACGGCGCGGCGCGCCAGCGGCGAAGAGTTCCCGATCGAGGTGACGATCGAACCGGTCGGCAGCGGTGCCGAGCAGACGTTCACGGCCTTTCTGCGCGACATTTCGGAGCGCAAGCGCGCCCAGGCCGAGCTGGAAAAGCGCGAACAACGCTTCCGTGCGCTGGTGGAGAAGAGCTGGAGCGGTGTGGCTCTGCTCGACGGCGATCTAGCCTTCAGTTACAGCGGTGCATCGACCGAAAGGCTGCTCGGTTACGGCGAGGACGAACTGGCCGGCACGAGCTTCCTGTCCTACATCCACCCGCGCGAGCGGGAGACGATGCGCGAGACCTTGAGCGCACTGGCCACCGGAGCGGCGCACGAGTCGCAGGTCGAATTGCGCTTCCGTCACAGGAACGGCATGTGGATCTGGATCGAGGTATTCGCGCAGAACATGCTGCGCGACCCGAGCGTCGGCGCGATCGTCCTGAACTATCGCGACGTCACCCAGCGGAAGGCGACCGAGAAGCAGCTCGAGTATCAGGCGTATTACGACGCCCTCACGGGCCTGCCGAACCGGCTGCTCTTCCGCGACCGCGTGATCAACGCCATCGCCCAGGCCCGCCGCAACCGCCGCGGTGTGGCGGTGATGTATCTCGATCTCGATCACTTCAAGCTGGTGAACGACAGCCTCGGTCATTCGCTGGGCGACGGCTTGTTGTCGGAGGTGGCGGCACGGCTGCAAACCTGCGTGCGCGCTTCCGACACGATCTCGCGGCTGGGCGGCGATGAGTTCACCATCCTCCTCATCGATACGTCGAGCAGCGAGGCCATCGCCGGAGTGGCACGCAAGATCCTGCAATCCATGGCCCGTCCGTTCCGTGTCGAAGGGCACGAGCTCTTCGTCACCGCCTCAATGGGCATCAGCATCTTCCCTGCCGACGGGGACGAGGTGGAGACGTTGCTCAAGTCCGCCGACAGCGCCATGTACCGCGCCAAGGAGTTGGGGCGCAATCAGGCGCAGATGTTCACGGCCAGCATGAATGAACGATACGGCCGCCGCCTGGCGCTCGAACAGAGTCTGCACCACGCCATCGAGCGCGACGAGCTGGTCGTTCACTACCAGCCGATCTTCGACCGCAACCGGAGGAAGATCGTCTCGCTGGAAGCGCTGGTACGGTGGAGGCACCCGACCAGAGGCCTGGTCCCGCCAGGCGATTTCATCGGCCTGGCCGAGGAGACCGGGCTCATCGTCCCGATCGGCGAATGGGTTCTGCGGCGCGTCTGCCAGGACCAGCGCGGCTGGCGTCAGGCCGGCCTGCCGCCGATCCGCGTCGGGGTCAACATCTCGCCGCCGCAGTTCCAGCAACTCAGTTTCGCCAATGTCGTGGCCGCGATCCTGCGCGAGTACTCCTGCGATCCCTCCTGGATCGAGTTCGAGATCACAGAGACCGTGGCGGTGCAGAACATCGAGACGACGATGAATGCCATGCGCGAGCTGAAAGAGATCGGTATCCGCATCGCCATCGATGATTTCGGGACCGGCCAATCGTCGCTCGTGTATCTGAAGCGCTTCCCGATCGACACGGTGAAGATCGACCGGGCCTTCGTGCACGATGTGACGACGGATGAATCGGCCGCTGCGATCGTCTCGTACGTGATCAACCTCGCCCATACGCTCCGGCTGGCCGTCGTCGCCGAGGGGGTCGAGACAGAGGAGCAGTGGTCGTTCCTCAAGCTCAATGCCTGCGATCAGATGCAGGGGTTCCTCTTCAGTCATCCCCTGCCGGTCGATGAGGCGGAGATGTTTATGCGGGCGGAGTTGGGGCGATGAGCGCGAGCGACACCGGCCCCGACGAGGGTCGCCTGGCGCGGCTGGAACGAGCCGGTGTCATCCGGCGTGCGCGCCGCGGCCGGATCGAGGAGATCGTGCGCGTCCCTCCGCCCACCGCTGAACCAGGCGGCGACATCGTCGCGGCCGTTCTTGAAGAGCGTAGGAGCGGCCGCTGAGGTTCTGGGCGAACCCCGCGAGACCCCGAAACCCCACGACCGCGTAACCCCGCGACCGCGCCATCCGTTATCCTTCCCCGCCTATGCGCCGAATCGCCTTCGCCGTCCTTCTTCTCGCCGCCTCGCTCGCACGCGCGCAGGAACGCGATGACGCGCTCCTCGATGAGCTCGAGCGCGTTCGCTCATTCAGCGCCGTGGCCATCTCGCCCGACGGCGAACACGTGGCCTGGGCCGTGGAGGGAGCCGGCGTGAGCACGGCCACGACCAGCGGTACGGATGTCCACCTTCTGCCCGGCGACGGCCAAGACCGTTGGCTGGCCTGGTCGCCCGACTCCCGGTCGCTGGCCACCGTCAGCGAGGGCGGCAAGGACCAGCGGCAGATCTTCATCACGCGCGCCGGCGGCTCATCGGTGCGCCTGACGAACGTTCACGGGTACCTGGCCGAGCCGCAGTGGTCACCGGATGGAAAGTCGATCGCCTTTGTCTTCATCGAGAACGCCAAACGCGCCGCCGGGCCCTTGGTGGCGATGTCGCGCGCGGTCGGTCCGATCGAAGAGCACATCGACGAGCAGCGCGTGGCCGTCGTCGACGTAGCCACGAAGAAGGTTCGCGTCGTCACGCCCGCCGATATGTACGTCTACCATTTCGACTGGTCGCCCGACAGCAGGCAACTCGTGACCACGGCCGCTCCCGGCTCGGGCGACAACAACTACTGGATCGCCAAACTGCACGTCGTCGACGTCGAGGCGGCGACGATGCACACGATCTACACACCGCAATTGCAGATCGCCGAACCGCGCTGGTCGCCGGACGGTAAGTCGATCGCCTTTATCGAAGGGCTGATGAGCGACGAGGGCTCCACTGGCGGCGACCTGTTCGTGATCCCTGCCGGCGGGGGCACGGCCCGCAACGTGACCCCGATGATCAAGGCGTCGGTGACGTCATTCGAATGGACGGCCCCCGATCGGATCACGTGCGGCGAAGACGTCGCCGGCGAGTCGGCCATCGCGCGCATCGACACGACGAACGGTTCGACGGAGCTGCTCTGGCACGGCGAGGAATTCGTCACCAGCCACAGCCTGATCGGCGCTTCGCTGGCCAGCGACGGCGTGACGTCGGCCGTCATCCGCAGCGGGTTCCGCGGCGCGCCCGAGGTGTGGACCGGAAAGATCGGCCAGTGGAGGAAGATCACCACCACGAACGGCTCCTCGCGCGCCACATGGGGAGAGGCGCGCTCGGTCCGCTGGAAGAGCGACACCTTCGACGTGCAGGGATGGCTGCTCGCTCCCGAGCACGTGGAAGCCGGCCGCAAGTATCCGCTGATCGTCTGGATTCACGGCGGCCCGGCCGCTGCTTCGCTGGCACACTGGCCCGAGCACCGGACCGCGCTGCTGTCCCACCACGGCTACTACGTCTTCTTTCCGAATCCGCGCGGCAGCTATGGACAGGGAGAGGCCTTCACGCGCGCCAACGTCAAGGACTTCGGCTACGGCGATTTGCGCGACGTGATGAGCGGCATCGACGCCGCCGCGGCTTCGAATCCGATCGACACGACCCGCCTCGGCATCTGGGGCTGGAGCTACGGCGGCTACATGACCATGTGGACGGTAACGCAGACGACGCGCTTCAAGGCCGCCGTCGCCGGCGCGGGCCTGGCCAATTGGCAGAGCTATTACGGCGAGAACGACATCGACGCCTGGATGATCCCCTACTTCGGAGCCTCGGTTTACGACGATCCGGCCGTCTACGCCCGCAGCGCGCCGATCACCTTCATCAAGAACGTGAAGACGCCGACGCTGGTCGTGGTCGGAGAGCGCGACGGCGAGTGCCCCGCTCCGCAGTCATTCGAGTTCTGGCACGCCCTCAAGACCCTCGGCGTGGAGACACAACTCGTGGTCTATCCCGACGAGGGGCACCGCATCGCAAAGAAGGAGCATCAGCGGGACATCGCCAGGAGGCTGGTGGCGTGGTTCGACGGACATTTGAAGTGAGCGCCGCCCGCACGCCTGACAGTCGTCACGTTTGGCAGCGCCGCGGCACTTCAAGTTAATTGATTCATGTCCCCGGACGTCAAGTTCACGTCCCCCGACGTCAAGTTCACGTCCCCGGACGTCAAGTTCACGTCCCCGGACGTCAAGTTCACGTCCCCGGACGTCAAGTTCACGTCCTCGGACGTCAAGTTCACGTCCTCGGACGTCAAGTTCACGTCCCCGGACGTCAAGTTCACGTCCCCGGACGTCAAGTTCACGTCCCCCGACGTCAAGTTCACGTCCCCCGACGTCAAGTTCACATCCCTCGACGTCAAGTTCACATCCCTCGACGTCAAGTTCACGTCCCCCGACGTCAAGTTCACATCCTTCGACGTCAAGTTCACATCCCTCGACGTCAAGTTCACGTCCCCCGACGTCAAGTTCACGTCCCTCGACGATAAGTTAGTGTCCCGCTGCGTTTTGGAGCGCATGCCTCGTCTTGAAGCTTTCCCGGAGGACGCCGCCGATCAAACCCGCACCTTCGGAATGTGCCTCCTCCGATCCAAACCCGGCTGTAGTTCTGCCGTAAGATGGAATCGATGACAACCGAGCGCGCGAGCCCTTATCCCTTCCTCTTCCTCGGCGCCGGGGGGCTGGCGTTGCTCGCGGCGGTCATCGTCAGGACGCAGACCTTCGCCGCACATCCCGACGTGCTGGGGTGGGCGTTCACCTGCGACCTGACGATCTCGCTGCCGCTGCTCTGGTGGCTCTTCGCGGTGCGGCCCGGCCGCGCCGGCGCGGTGACGCTCATCCCGATCTTCGTCCTCGGCGTGGCCACCGCGGCGCGGATCATCCCGGCGGCGCAGCATGGATTCGTCGACCAGCTTCGCTACATGGCTGCTTCGCTCGACCTCGTCACCATCGCGCTCATCGCCCGACGGGTGGCGCGCATCCGTCATGTCGAGGGGAGCGGCGATCCGAGCGACCGTATCGAGCGCGCGTGCGCGGAGATCTTCGGAGGCCGCGCCGGCGGAGTCGTCGCTTTCGAGATATCCATGCTCTATTACGCGCTCTTCGGCTGGCGCAAACCTGCGCCGCCCGGCTTTACGGTGCACAGGCGAAACAGCTGGGCCACCCTCGTCGGCGTGTTCGTCTTCCTGATCGGCATCGAGTCGGTGGCCGCACACCTGGTCGTGCAGCTCTGGAGCACGAAAGCGGCCTGGATCGTCACCACGTTCGACATCTACGGCCTGCTCTGGCTCCTCGGCGATTACCAGGCGCTGCGCCTGCGGCCGACCCGCATCGAGGGCGGCATGCTCGTCCTCAATTACGGCCTGCGCTGGCGCGCGGCGATCCCGCTGGCCGCCGTGACCGCGATCGAGCCGGTCCGCAACGAGGCCGGCTGGAAACAAAAGCGCGTGCTGAAGGTGGCCGTGCTCGATGAGCCGCGCCTCCTCATCCGCTTCGCCACGCCGCAGACCGTACACGGCCTGGCCGGGATGACGCGGACGATCGACGCGGTAGCGATCCTCGCCGATGACGATGCCGGTTTCGCGGAGGCTGTGCGTGCCGCTACGCCCGCATCGTATCCGGCCGCCACGTCTTGATGCTCTTCTTGATGTCCTCGCGGCCTTTCAGTTCGCCGTTCAGAACCGAGCGTGTCAGGGTGACCAGTTCCGCCTCGTCGCCGCAGAAGCGCAGCGAGATCAATTGACCGGCTGAGAGCTCGCCGATCCGTGCGCGCAGGTCGTCAGGCAGGCAGCGCTGGAGCCGCAGCGTTTCCTCCAGACGAATCAGACGATCCTGAATGCTGATTGCCATCAGCCGCGCGGCCAGAGCCAGACAGACCAGGGCAAAGGCGACGACGATCTCCCACCACACCAGCCGCGCACCCCAGTGACGAACGGCGTAGATGATGCGGATGACCAGATTGATGACCAGCAGCGGAATGGCGATGAAGTGAAACAGCGGAAAGAACCGGCGGTGCGTGGCGTAAGTCTGGGCTGCTTCGGCCATGGAGAACCTCCTCTTTCGCACGACAGGATCGCACGAACGTCAATGGAGTCAGAAGACGTATCTGGCCGTGGCGTGGACCGCTTGCAGCTTCGCGCTGAGCTCCGCGCCCGGCTGCACGCGGAAGTGCTGGTTGACCTTCAGGCGCACTTCGCCCCGGTTGGAGTCGGCGAGCTGCTGCGGGAGCTCGACGATCGTGACGGTCAGCGGGACTTCGCCCGGGTACTCATCGACGATCTCGCGGATGCGGCGCACCGTCCCTTCCGACATGCGCGGATACGGCACCTCCAGGGCGATCTCCTTCACCTTCTTGTCCCGGATCCCCTCCAGCGGAATGATCTCGAGCGCATTGAGCTCAGGCGTGATGGGTGACTCGTGGAACGCTGCCGCGTGGGAAGCGAACGATGTGTCCTCGTCGGGGGTCGGGAGTCGGGAGTCGGGGGTCGGAGAGAGGTCGTCGTCTTCGTCGGGGGTCGGGAGTCGGGAGTCGGAAGTCGGAGAGAGGTCGTCGTCTTCGTCGGGGGTCGGGAGTCGGGGGTCGGGGGTCGGAGAGAGGTCGTCGTCTTCGTCGGGGGTCGGGAGTCGGGGGTCGGGAGTCGAAGAGAGGTCGTCGTCTTCGGCAACCGCCGCCTCTTCTCCGATACCCGACTCCCGACTCCCCACCCCCGCGATCGGAGTGCGGTTCTCGCCAGCTTTCGCTCCGACACCCGACCCCCGACCCCCGACCCCCGCGACCACTCCCGCGAACAATCCCAGATTCGCAGAACGGTCACCGTACTTCTCCGCTTCGATCTCCTTCGGATCGCGGTCGTCATCGGCCTCATCCTCGCTCACGTCGTAACCCGACACGTGCGCGTACTCGTCTTCGGCGCGTTGCGCGTTCTGTTCGGCCGACTGCAGGGCCACGCTGCGGCCGGCCTGCATTCCGCCGGTGTCCTTGACCGCTGCGGTGAGCAGGACGGCGATGCCGTTGTCGAGCCACCTGGCGTACTTTGAATAGAGATCGGAGAAGACCACCACATCGACGGAGCCGCGCTGGTCGTCGAGGATGAACTTGGCCATCAGCTTCCCTTCGTTCGGGCCCTTCTTGATCTTCGACTTCTTCAGCTGAGAGACGATGCCGCCGATGTTCACGATCTCGTCGATATGTTGATGAAGACTGTCGGTGGTGGCGTTGGCGAACATGCGCAGCTCGTCGGTGTATCGGTTCAAGGGATGGCCGGTGATGTAGAAGCCGAGGGTCTCCTTCTCGAAGCGGAGCTTCTCGTCGTCCGGCCACTCGGCGGCGCGCAAACGCAGGTCAGACTCTCCAGTCCGGCTGTTGGCGAGGGTCGGCAGAGGCCGGGCCACGTTGGAAGAGCCGAAGAGCGACGTCTGGCCTCGCTCCTTTTCCTCCCTGGCCCGCTGGGCAGAATCGGCGGTGATCTCCAGCGACTCGAACAGCACTCTGCGGGCCACGCCGAGAAAATCGAACGAGCCCGATTTGATGAGCGCCTCGATCACCTTCTTATTGCAGGCGCGAAGGTCGACGGCTTCGCAAAAATCGAGAAGGGACGTGTAGCGCCCCTTCTTCTGCCGCGCCTCGAGGATCGACTCGATGGCTCCTTCGCCGACGCCCTTCACCGCACCCAGTCCAAAGCGTATGTTCGGACCGACGACGGTGAACGCGTAGTTCGATTCGTTGATGTCGGGCGGCAGGATGCGGATTCCCATCTGCGACGCTTCGTGGATGAACTTCACGACGAAGTCGGTACGGTCCATCTCCGAGGTCATCAGCGCGGCCATGAAATGCATGGGGTGGTGCACCTTGAGCCACGCCGTCTGCCAGGCCACGAGTGCGTAGGCCACCGAGTGGGATTTGTTGAAACCGTAGCGTGCGAACGGCTCGATGTAGTCGAAGAGATCGTTGGCTTTCTTCCGGTCCACGCCCTTGCCGGCCGCGCCGGCTACGAACTTGTCCCGCTCCGCGGCCATGACGGCGGCGTCCTTCTTCCCCATCGCTTTGCGCAGCAGATCGGCCTGGCCGAGTGAGTAGCCGGCCACCCGCTGCGCGATCTGCATGACCTGCTCCTGGTAGACGATGACCCCGTAGGTCTCTTCCAGGATCTCCTTCATGGCCGGGACGAGATACTTCGCCTTCGAGAGCCCGTTCTTGCGGCGGACGAACTCGTCGACCATGCCGGCGTCGAGCGCGCCGGGGCGATAGAGGGCGTTGAGGGCGGCCAGGTCCTCGAACTTCGTCGGCCGCGATTTGCGCAGCAGGTCGACCATGCCGCCCGATTCAAACTGGAACACGCCCTTGGTGCGCCCTTCCTGAAAGAGGCGAAAGACTTCCGGATCGTCGAGGGGAATGTTCTCGATGTCGATGGTAACGCCTTCCGCGGCCCTGGCCGATTTGATGGCGTCGTCGATCACCGTCAGCGTGCGCAGGCCGAGAAAGTCCATCTTGAGAAGACCCATCTTCTCGACGACGCGCATGTCGTACTGCGTCACGATTTCGTCGCGGTTCGTGCGATAGAGCGGCACGTAGTTCGTGACCGGCTCGGGCGTGATAACCACCCCGGCGGCGTGCATGCCGGCGTGACGCGAGAGGCCTTCGAGCTTCGAGCCAATCTCGATGATGCGCTCGACCTCGTGATCGTTCTTCATGGCCTCGATCAGTGCCGGCGAATCCCTGGCCGCCGACAGCAGCGTCACATCGGGACCGGTGGGAATGGTCTTGGCCACCTTGTCGACGAGACCGTACGGCAGCCCGAGGACGCGGCCCACGTCGCGCACCACCGACTTGGCCGCCATCGTTCCGAAGGTGATGATCTGCGCGACCTTGTCCGCGCCGTACTTGCGGCGGACGTACTCGATCACCTCGCCGCGCCGGTTCATGCAGAAGTCGATGTCGATGTCGGGCATGGAGATGCGCTCGGGGTTGAGGAAACGCTCGAAAAGGAGGTCGTAGTCGAGCGGATCGACGTCGGTGATCCCCATCGAGTAGGCCACGAGCGATCCCGCGCCGGAGCCGCGGCCGGGACCGACGGGGATACCGCTGTCCCTGGCGAACTTGATGAAGTCCCACACCACCAGGAAGTAGCCGGGGAACCCCATCGACATGATGATGTCGATCTCGCTCTGGAGGCGGTCGTGGTACTCCTGCGGCTCGTGTTTCTTCTTCTTCGCGGCGAAGAGCGGTGCGGCCGCCTTCAGCCGCCGTTCCAATCCCGCCCGCGCCACCTCGGCGAAGTAACCGGCCAGATCCTTCCCCGGCGGTACCGGGAACTTCGGCAGGTGATGGCCGCTGACGTCGAGCGAGACGTGGACGCGCTCGGCGATCTTCACGGTGTTGTCGATGGCTTCGCCGTAACCACTGAAGATGCGGCGCATCTCGTCGGGACTCTTGACATAGAAATCGTCGCTGTAGAACTTCATCCGCTTTTCGTCGCCGAGCGTCTTGCCGGTGCCAATGCAGAGGAGGACCTCGTGCGCGAAGGCGTCGTCCTTCGACAGGTAGTGGGAGTCGTTGGTGGCCACGAGGCGAAGGCCGGTCTCCTCGCCGAGCCTGGCCATCATGGGGACGATCTTCTGCTGGTCGGGGATGCCGTGGTCCTGGATCTCGAGGAAAAAGTTGTCCGCGCCGAGGATCTCTTTGTACTGCAGGGCGGCCTCTTTGGCCTTCGTCGAATTGCCGCCAGCGAGAGCCTGCGATACCTCGCCCTTCAAACACGAGGAGAGCACGATCAGCCCTTCGCGATGCGCGCGGAGCAGCTCTTTGTCGATGCGCGGCTTGTAGTAGAAGCCCTCGGTGTATCCGGCCGAGACGAGCTTGACGAGGTTCCGGTAGCCCTGGTCGTTCGCGGCCAGGACGATGAGGTGATTGTTGGCGCCGGCATCGGCCTGCCCGTCTTCGACGCCCGCTTTGTCGAAGCGTGAGCCGTAGGCGACGTACATCTCGCAGCCGATGATCGGCTTCACCTTCTCCTTCTTCATGGCGTTGTAGAACTCGACGGCACCGAACATGTTGCCGTGGTCGGTGATGGCACAGGCCGGCATGCCGAGCTTGGCCACTCGTTTGGCCAGCTCGTCGGGGCGGCTGGCGCCGTCGAGGAGGGAGTATTCGGTGTGAAGGTGGAGGTGAGCGAACGACATCAGGCCTTCGAGAGTACGGTGAGAACGGAGAATACGGCGACGTTCATTCTACGCGAGGGGCGGGCCGGGGACGTCGCTCGTCGGCTGCTTCAGCGTCGATTTGTCTGCCAGGGAGAGAGAGCGATGAACCACAGCAGAGCGATGTTCGCCAGCGGCACGATCGCAGCAAAACCAAGGAACGGCGAGTAGCCGGCGCGACGGCAAATGCGGGCTGCCGGCCAGACTACAGCGGCAGTCGATACGAGTGCAACGAAGATGATCACTGCCATCTCGGGGAACCATATCTGAGGGAATGTCACTTGCTGCCTCCCGGCTATCTCCGTCAACGCGGTCAGTGCCGGGAATGCCTCCCGGCTCGGGACTCTCCATCCTCGAATCACTGAGGCATGGCCGTTCCCCAGAAGTACTGTTCGAAGAACGGCTTGTAGTCCTTCTTCGTCATGAAGCTGAGAAGGCCTGAGACGTCTTTGGTGGTACCTGCTTTCCACGCGAATGACTTCTGGTAAGACTTCAGGAACGTGAGAAAAGCGGTATCGCCCAACTCTTTGTGCAGCGTGTAGAGCAGGTACGGTCCCTTCTCGTACACCAGAGCAAACCTCTGCCTGAAAGACACAGATGGATCGCCCTGGATACGGTCTGCGTACGGAATGGGCGCAATGTTGACACCCAACTTCGCGCCACCGCGCCACGTCGAGACAAGGCGGTTGTAGACGCCTTCGCCATTCGGCATCAGCTTCTTGAGAGCAAGCGCGGCGGAGTACTCGGCGAACGACTCGGCGAGCCACGTCTCCTCCCGTGTGGCGTCGCGAACGACGTAGCCCCAGTACTGGTGAGCAATCTCATGCGCGAAGCGTTCGTTGATCCCCTGCGTGAAGAATTGAGCCTCCTCGTCCCCGAGCGACGGGCTGAATGCCTCATTCGTGATGAACATGGTTGCAGGCGGCGCCTGTCCATAGCCGTAGGTATTCACCTGGATGATGTTGAACTCCTTCCACGGGAACGGCCCCAGAAAGAATTCGTAGTAACTGATGATCCCGTCGGCGAGATCGGTAAGTTGCTTCGCCGCTCGCTCATTGCGAAGTCCATAGGTGGCGACGCGGATGGTCAGCTCACCCCGCTTCTGCTCGTAAAGGTTGTACTTCCCTGCCTCGACCATCGTGAACTGCACCGGCTTATCGATCGTATTTTCGACGATGTTGAAGTCGCCCTCTTCGCGGCGGGCGATGGTGTCACCTGGCGCGATCCCGATAAACGGCTTCTTGATCCGCAGGACCGAGTGGACGGTGTATGCCTGCGCGTTGAGTTGGCGGGGCAGCGGGAACCATGGCTCTCCAAGACCAAGTTGCCAGGCGTTGTCGCCTCCCTCGCGTACCAGGAAGTCGCCGTCGATCGTGAACTTCAGCTTCAACGTCGGGGTGGAGCCCCCGTCAACCGCGACGACGAGATCATCCAATTCGTGATGGAAGGGCAGTGCGCGCCCCTGTTCATCGGTAACGCTACGAATATTGAGGGTTCGGACGGGCGCGTTCGCCTTGACGATTTCCTCACTAATCAGCTCGAAGCGGAGCACGTTCTCTCCCGGCGCCAGACGGGCGATCGATTCTGTGATCTCGGCCTTTGCGTTGTCGCCGTCAGCAATGAGCGAGTAGTCAAGCGCGGTCAGCGCGAAAGGAGGCTTCGCCGCAGTCCAGTGATCGTGCCCGACCGGCTGATCGGAAAGCGTTCTTAGGAAGAGCCACTGCTGGACACGCTTGTCCGAGCTGGCAGAGGAAACACCCGTCACGGCGTAGAGCCCCTCGTCATGATCCTCGACGTCGTCAAAATCGTAAAACAGGTTGTCCCGGCCGCCACTGAGCTCGATGAGGGCTTTCCTGGAAGATGGGAACGAGAACTTCTGCACGGCCAGAGAGTGTGCTTTCGGCGCCATGCGCACCCGGCTGAAGAGCGCGTCGTGCTGCGCGAGCGCGTCGGCGAGCGCCGCACCGCCGCTACCCGTCACCTCCGGCATCGTTACGCCGCCGCCGAGGATCAGCACGTCGCCGAAGTCGCCGCTGAGGGTGGCCTGATTCGCGTCCGCCGTCATCTTCACGTGCGAAACCGCCTTCACGTTGTGGTCGACGACCGGCAGCTCCGCGGCTTCGACGGTCTGGTACTCGAACGTCCCGCTGCCTTTGAAGTAGACGCCGACCGGCTCGCTGCCGGCGCTGACGCGCGCGATCGAGCCGGCGCCGAAGTGGAGCGTCATGTGCCCCACCGTCCAGGCGGCGTTACTGACGTTTGCGGCCTCGCCGAGCTTGAGGTTCTTCGCGGCGGCCACGAAGTCAGTCAGAGGTGCAGCCGCGAAGAGCGAAACGGGCAGACAGACAACGAGCGTTGTAAAGAGGAACCTTAGTTTTCGCATGGAGCTATGGATTGTAGCCTACGAGTCGTAGGCCACGCCGCCGATGGGGCGCGAGGAGCGGTCCACGCGTGTGTCGAGCAACTCGCGGAGGTTCGTCGTCTCGATGAACATGTGGCGGTGCCGGATGCAGTGAACGGCCATGGCGAAGAAGAGCACGGCCACGACGCCGAAGAAGACGAGCGCCGCCGGAGACGCCGAGGGCAGCGGCGAGAGCCTAGTCGAAACGAAGAGCTCCTGCGCCAGGATGAGGCAGTAGAGCGGGAACGGGAAAAAGACGAGCGCGGAGAGCACGCGGCTGGCCTGCACCGAGAAGTACGGGCGCAAGGCCAGGAACGTGAGCGAGACGAAACAGCCGAGCATCATCAGCGCCACGAAATGAAGCTGCGCCAGCTCGCCGTAACCGGTGCCGTTGCGGACGAGCATCAGCATGCGCGTCTGCAGCAGGAGCGTCCAGGCCAGAGAGACGACGGCCGCGGCGGTCGACAGCAGCGCGAAAAGCGCGCCGAAGACGTTCCGCGCCGCCAGCAGCGCCGCCATGCGGACCAGGATGGCGGAGGTGGCGATCCCGGCGATGAGGGCGACGACGATCGCCCATCCCGCCGCGCTCTTGACCGACACGATCGCGCCATGCACCACCACGAACGCCAGCGGAGCCCCCTCGGCCTGCGACATCAGCCCCGCGGCCGCGCAGAGCGCCACAAAAAGGCAGAAGCCGGTGCCGGCGTAGAAGAAGAACTTGGGCATGGCAATGTGTAGGGTAGCAGTTTCGGGGGTCGGGTGTTGGGAGTCGGGGGTCGGAGGAAGGCCACGGGCTACCTCAACTCGTAATTCGCCTCTACGACCAGCGAAGCTACGAGTCGGTATCGATCATGTAAAGCGCGTCAATCGAACGGATCCGTTCTCGACCCAACGTGTTGAGACGGCGGGCGCTCGATCGGCTCCTTCCAGGCGCCTAAAGCGCCGAGGAACTCGCTTGTCCACTCGTCGACAGGCTCGAGGATGACCTGCCTTCCGACGCGGTGAACCAACACCTCCCGCTGATCGTTCGCGAATCGGAAAGGCTTCGGGAGACGTACCGCTTGACCGCCTCCGTTGCGAAAGATCTTCGCGCGCGCCGTCATGACGAGAGTATAGAGCGCTCAAGCGCACGACGCACATCGTCCCCGAAAGCGACGAAGAGCACGCGTTCGATCTCCTCACGATCGGCGAGGACGTTCCGGGTCTCGCTGACGGCGATCTCCGCCGCTGCCTCGACCGGATAACCGTAAATGCCGCAACTGATCGCGGGAAAGGCGATGGTCCGTACAGCGTTCTTCAGCGCCACTTCGATGCTGCGCCGATAGCAGGATGCGAGCAACTCCGGCTCGCCGTGCGTCCCCCCGCGCCAGACGGGGCCGACGGTATGAATGATGTATTTGGCCGGCAGCCGGAAGCCGGGCGTGATCTTGGCGTCGCCCGTGGAGCAACCGCCAAGCAGGCGGCAGGCGGAAACGAGCTCAGGACCGGCCGCGCGATGGATCGCGCCGTCGACTCCTCCCCCACCGAGGAGCGAGGAGTTGGCGGCGTTCACGATCGCGTCGACCGCGAGTCGGGTGATGTCGCCGGCTACGATCTCGAAGCGTGTCACTTCCGGCGGCCCAGCTTCACGACGATCTCGAACTCGCTCTTCGTGACCGGCTGGATGGAAAGCCGCGAGCCTTTCTTCGTCACCACCATCTCCTCGAGACCTGGCGTCGACTTCAGCGTCTCCAGCGGCACGATCTGCGGGAACCTCTCCACGAAGCCGATGTCGACCATGTACCAGATCGGATTGTCGGCGGTGGCCTTCTCGTCGTAGTACTTGTGCCCCTTCTTCCGCGCGAACTGGTCGGCGTACGCCTCCCGGCTGATCTCTGCCACGCCGGTGACGCCGGAGGGATCGGCATTCGAGGCATAAAAGAGCACGCGGTCGCCGCGCTTCATCCCGTCGCGCATGAAGTTGCGCGCCTGATAGTTGCGCACCCCTTCCCAACTCGTCGTGCCGTCGCGTTTGAGGCCGTCGATCGTGTAGGCGGACGGCTCGCACTTCATCAGCCAGTAGTTCATGGACGTGATTGTAAATCGTGGATTAGGACAACGCGCCGGCAGGTTCTGCCAGCAATGCTCTACCGTCGAATCGCCCTTTCCGCCGCCGCCTTCCTCATCGCCGCCGCTCTCTTCGGGGATGAGCCCGAGTGCGCGAGCAACTACCATTCCGATGGCAAGTCATCGGAAACCTTCGTCCTGACAACCCTGGCTCCTAAGGCGGTGATCGAACGGCTGCCCCGGTTGCTGATCGCGGCCGGCGCTTCGATGCAGTGGTCCGAGCCGGAAAAAGGCATCCTCAAGGCGGAAGGTCTCGACGTCAGAGCGGAGACATCCGGGAATGCCACGCACGTGACATTCCGCTCCTCAACCGGCGCAGACAAAACGGCGCTTTGCCGCTACGCCTCCCTGGTGGGGAATCCGCCGGCGCCGCAGCTCCCCCCGCTTCCGCAGGATCCCGCGCTCATCGAGCTCATGAAGGATGATCTGATCATGAGGCATGAGATCGTCGAGCAGGACGACAAAGCCGGTCTCAACAACATCATGCTCGCTTCCCGGACCGATTTTCTCGAGCTCACCGTCCGGAGCATGAAACAGACTGCCGCCGACAGGCGCGAGTACGGGATATCGATGCTCCTGCCGCGGACAGCGTGCAACATCATGGGCGAGGACATGGACGACGTGTCCGCGGGTTTGGGCGGGAGAGGCTCACCCCCGCGCACGAAGCCGGTCCGCGTGGAAGCGACGCTCGTCTACCTCAAGAAGAGCGACAACGCCTGGCACTTCGCCGGCGCGACGATCTCGCATATGGAAAGCACGAAATAGCCCCCTGCCGTGCGCGTTCTCCTGACGCTTCAGTACCTCGGCACGAACTACGCCGGCTGGCAGTCGCAGACGAATGCGATCGGGATTCAGAACGTCGTCGAAAAGGCCCTGTCCACGATGTTCGGCGGTCCGATCCGCATCGAAGGGGCCGGACGGACCGACGCGGGCGTCCACGCGCGGGCGCAGCGCGCACACGTTGACATCCCCTTCGCCATCGAGCCCCGCGGCTTTCGTCAGGGTCTCAACAACCTGTTGCCGCACGACATCCGCGTTGCCGCCGTCGAGACGGTCGCGGACGATTTCCACTGCCGCTTCGCCGCAAAGTCGAAGACCTACGTGTATCAGATCTGGAACGCCGAGATCGCCGACGTTTTCGCCGATCCGACATACGCGCACGTTCCTCAGCCGCTCGACGCCGGCAGGATGCGTACCGCCGCGCAGGCGCTGCTGGGCCAGCATGACTTTGCGCTCTTCACCGTTGCCGGCCCCGAGGTCAGCTCGACCGAGCGGACGATCACCTCGATCGATGTCACTCGCGACGGGGCGGCCATCACCATCTCCGTGACCGCGGACGGCTTTCTCCGCTCCATGGTCCGCCGCATCGCCGGCTCCCTCATCGAGATCGGCCGCGGCAAGATGGAACCGGACGCGATCTGGACCGAAGCGCGCTGGACTGCGCCGGCGAAGGGACTGATGCTGTGGGAAGTGGGGTATTAGCGCGTTTCGCGGCGTTGTCTGCGCCTGCCGCGTTGTCTGCTCTTCGCGCGTTGTCGGTTGTCGGTTGTCAGTTAGATTTGTCCTACCCTAACCGATAACCGACAACGCGGCGCGAAAGCGCCGCAGACAACGCCGCCGCAGGCGCGCGGTCTTGCGATAACATCCCTCGGTTCACATGATCGACCTGCGCAAACTCGCTGAACCGGGCTCGATCGAGGAAACCCTCCTCGACCGCGTCGACTTCAAGAGGCTGCCCCGGCACATCGCCGTGATCATGGACGGCAACGGCCGCTGGGCCCGCGCGCGCAACCTGCCGCGCGTGGAGGGACATCGCGCCGGCATCGCCTCGGTGCGCGAGATCGTGGAGACCGCGGCCCGCCTCGAGCTCGGCGTCATGACCCTTTACGCGTTCTCCGTCGAGAACTGGAAGCGCCCCCGCTACGAAGTGGCCACCCTCATGATGCTGCTCAAGGAGTACCTGCGAAAAGAGCTGGCCACGCTGATGGAGAACAACATCCGCTTCACGGCCATCGGCCGCGTCGACGGACTGGATCCCTCGGTCCAGCGGGAGCTGAAGTACGCGGAGGACCAGACGGCCAGGAACGGCGGCCTTCTCTTCCAGATCGCTCTCAACTACGGTGGCCGCGCCGAGATCGTCGATACCGTCAACCGCATCATGGCCGTGCTGCGCGAGCGGGAGATGAGCGACGCCCAGATCGACGAGCAGTTCTTCGCCGATCATCTCTACACCGCCAACATCGATGACCCCGATCTCCTCATCCGCACCAGCGGCGAGCTGCGCGTATCGAATTTCCTGCTCTGGCAGATCGCCTACGCGGAGATCCACGTCACGAAGGTCCTCTGGCCCGATTTTCGTCGCCGCGATCTCTTCGAAGCGATCATCGACTTCCAGTCGCGCGAGCGCCGCTACGGCGCGGTCGATGAGTCCGACGCACAGATGTTCATCGAGGCGGATGGAAATCAAGGCTGAAAGCAGAAGGATGAAGGCGGAAGGCGGAAGGATGCATGCCTTCGCCTCGCCTTCTGACTTCATCCTTCATCCTTCATCCTTCCACCTTCATCCTTTCAACAATGAAGCGTGAGATCACCGCAGTCGTCGCCGCTCCCTTCGCCATCTGGATGATCGGCTGGGCTCATCCCTATGTCTTCGACGGGGCCATGACGATCGTGGCGGCGCTGGCGCTCTACGAGTTCCTCGATCTCGGCACGCGAAAGGGCTACCACCTTCCGATTCCACTCTGCATCGGGGTGATGCTCTTCATCATCGCCGCGTTCATCCTCAAGCCGATCTCCGTCGAGCTTGGCGTCTTTGTGGCGTTGCTGTTGATTCCAGGCTGGTATGTCGTCTCCCATCGCAACCTCGAGGAAGCGCTGCCGTCCAGTGCCATCGCCGTCCTGGCGACGCTCTATGTGGGCATGCTGGGTGGATCGCTGATCCGCCTCCACGACGACTTCCCCGACGGCCCGAAGCTGGTCTTCTTCCTCCTGCTCGTGGTCTGGTTCGGCGACACCGGCGCCTACTACTTCGGCCGCACCCTCGGCCGCCACAAGCTCTCATCTCGCATCAGCCCGAAGAAGACCGTGGAGGGACTGATCGGCGGCGTGGTCTCCTCGGTCGCCGCCGCCGTCATCATCCATTTCACGTTCTTCAGGAGCTTTCCGCTGGTCCACGCCGTCATCGCCGGCGTGATCCTCCCGCTGGCGGGAGTGATCGGCGATCTCGCCGAATCGATGTGGAAGCGATCCGCGGAGGTGAAAGACTCCGGAACGCTTCTCCCCGGTCACGGAGGATTCCTCGACCGATTTGATTCCGTTTTCTACACGACGCCGATCCTGTATGCGTACTGGTTCCTCATCCTGCACGACTGGAACTTCCAATGAGAAGAATCTCCATCCTCGGCTCTACCGGCTCGGTCGGACGCTCGACGCTCGACGTCGTCGATGCGTTCCCGGATGCGTTACGCGTGGCCGGCCTCGCGGCGGGCGGGAATCTCGATCTTCTTGCGCAGCAGATCGAGCGCTACGCGCCGGAGATCGTCTCGGTCCGGAATCCTGATGACGTGGCGGCGCTGCGCGGGAGGACCAAACGACGCGTCGAGATCGTCTGTGGCGCGGAAGGAGCCTCCGCCGTCGCTTCCCTCTCGGGGGCCGACGCGGTCATCGCCGCCATCGTCGGGGCGGCCGGCATCCCACCGGTCTACGCGGCGCTTAAAGCCGGCAAACGGGTCGGCATCGCCAACAAGGAAGTGCTGGTCGCCGCCGGAGATGTGATGACGCGCGCCGCCGCAGAGAACGGCGGCGAGATCCTCCCGGTCGACTCCGAGCACAACGCCGTACACCAGGCCCTCCGCTGTGGAGAACACGCCGAGGTCAGGCGCATCGTGCTCACGGCCTCGGGTGGACCGTTTCTCCGGCGCGACCTCGACACCTTCGCGAACATCACCATCGCCGATGCGCTGGCACACCCGACCTGGAAGATGGGGAGCAAGATATCCATCGACTCGGCCTCGATGATGAACAAGGGTCTTGAGGTCATCGAGGCGCACCATCTCTTCGGGATGCCGCCGGACGCCATCGACATCCTCATCCACCCCCAATCCATCGTTCACTCGATGGTGGAGTACGTCGACGGCTCGTTCATCGCCCAGCTCTCCACGACCGACATGAAGTTCCCGATCCAGTACGCGCTGCTGTATCCCGAGCGCGTAGCCGCGCCGTTCGCGCGTCTCGACCTGGCTCGGATCCGCACACTCGAATTCACGGCCGTCGATCCCCAGCGCTTCCCGGCCGTTGAGTTGGCCTACGCTGCCTGCCGCGCCGGAGGCTCCATGCCGGCGGTGCTGAACGCCGCAAACGAGGTGGCCGTGGAGCGATTCCTGGCCGGAGAACTTCCTTTCACGGCAATCGTAGACATCGTGTCGCGCGTGCTCGACCGACACGCCGGACGCGTCGCTCCGATCTCGTCCGTCGACGACGCGCTGGCCTGGGACCGTTGGGCTCGGGAAGAAGCGCGCGGTATGAATGTTGCGGTGAGACAGTGATTAGTGGATTAGTGGATCGGAAGGCTTGCCACGGCTGTTTTCGATGACTCTAATCCACTGATCCACTAATCTACTGATCCACTAGGTTTCCGAGATCGACTAATCTACGAATCCACTGTTCTATGCAAAACGCCGCCACAAACCTTCTCGGCTTCGGTATCGTCCTCGGCTTCCTGATCTTCGCCCACGAGTCCGGGCACTTCCTGGTCGCGAAGTTCTTTCGCGTCAAAGTGCTGGTCTTCTCGTTTGGTTTCGGCAAGCGGCTCTTCGGCTTCCACAAGGGGGAGACAGACTATCGCGTCTCGCTGATTCCCCTCGGCGGCTACGTGCGCATGGCCGGCGATATCCCGGAAGAGAATCAGCCCGGCAACCCTGACGAGTTCCTCTCCAAGCCGAAGTGGCAGCGCTTGCTCATCATGCTGGCCGGTCCGTTCGTGAACATCGTGATCGCCATCTCCTTCATGGCGGTCATCAGCATGGTCGGCACCGAGTCCGTCGTCGTCCGGCCGATCATCGGAGAAGTCTCGCCGAACAAACCGGCCGCGCGCGCCGGGCTGCAGTTCGGCGACCGCATCGTCGCCATCAACGGCGAGAAGATCAACGACTTCGACGACATGCGCCTGGCCATCGGCATGAACAGCGGCACCGCTTTACGCGTCGACTACCTCCGCAATGGACAGCTTCGAACGACGGCAATGACTCCGGAGCGTGAGGACAGCGACTTCGGGCCGGTCGGCCGCGCCGGCATCCGTCCGTACCTCGACTCGACGATCGGCCGCGTCAAACCTGGCTCGCCCGCCGCAATCGCCGGCTTACAGACCGGCGACCGCATCGTTTCCCTCAACGGAAAAGCCGTCACGCAACTCTCCGAGGTCGACGCGGTGTTCGATGCCGTCAAGGGAGGCGCCCTCCCGCTCGACATCATGCGCGGAGCGGCAGTCATCCACACCGTATTGCCAGCGATGAAACCCAATCCGGACGACCCGTACCGCGGGTTCATCCCACCGACCGAGATCCACAAGCTTTCGTTCGTCCCGGCCATTCAGGACAGCATCGAACAGAACTGGAAGATGTTGCGCTATGCCTTCCTCACCCTAGGCCGCCTCTTCCGCGCCGAAGGGAGCGTCAAGGAGCTGAGCGGTCCGATCTCGATCGCCCGCATCTCCGGCGAAATGCTGCGCCGGGGATGGATGAACATGGTCGCGTTGATGGCCATGATTTCGTTGCAGCTCGGCATCATGAACCTCCTCCCCATCCCTGTCCTCGACGGCGGCCACATCATGATCCTGCTCGTCGAAGGGGTGGCCCGCCGCGACCTCTCCCTGCGCGTCAAGGAGCGCATCCAACAAGTCGGTTTCGCCGTCCTGGCCGCACTGATGATGGTCGTTATCTATAACGACGTGATCATGAACGTGCTGCTGAAGCGGAAGGGATGAGGTTGGGCGCCTCGAGATTTGTAATCTCCGCGATGTAGTCAAAATCGCGGTCGGCGTGAAGATGCTCGATCCGATTGAGAATCGCCGTCGCGGCGATCAGACTGGCGGGTTCGGCCCGAACTCCTCGACGTAACCCGGCCACCAGCTCAAATGGTCGAAGCGATCGAGTCCGTCGCGCAGGATCTCAATCCGATTCACCTATCCGCAGCGCCCGGTTGATCGTCCCTGAGTACCTCTTCTCCCCGGTCGAGAGTCTCGCCCGTGATTCTTGACGAAGAGGTGCTGGAGCGTTCATCGCTTCATACATACAAAGTGTACGTCACGTGGGCTGCGGGCCCGACTCGTGTAGGCATCAATTTGATATCATGCAGGCATGGGCAGGCAAATGACGATCCGAGGAGTGCCGGAAGAGGTTGCTGGAAAGCTCCTGCGTTTGAGTCGGGAGCGTGGCCTCAGCTTGAATGGAACGGTGCTGGAGATCCTCAGTCAGGCGGTAGGGACGGATGCCCGTCGCGAACGGCTGGCGCGCTATGCCACATGGACGCCCGAGGACCTCGCGCAGGTCGAGGGTTCCGTGGCCGCGCAACGCGTGATCGACGACTCGCTGTGGCGGTGATCGCGTGCGGATCGTGATGGACACCTCGGCGTACTCGCACATGCGGACGGGCCACCCGGACTTGGCGGACATGCTGGCGTCCGCGGAGGTTTTGCTCATTCCGGTGACGGTGCTCGGCGAGTTGGAGGGGGCCTTCGAGCTAGGCTCGCGGGCCCTAGCCAACCGTCTGGCCTTGGCGGAATTCCTTTCCGAGTCTTTCGTATCGGTTTTTGCCGACGACGCCCGAGGTCGCCCACCGCTACGGCCAGGTTTACGCGCGCCAGAGGCGTTCGGGCCGTCCCGTTCCCGTGAACGACATGTGGATCGCCGCGTCGGCGATCGATTGCGCCGGCCACTTGGTGACCTTTGATAAGGACTTCGGCCGGATCGAAGCGCTCGACTGCACGGTCCTGACCCCGTGACTTCGCGGTCGTGACTCAGTGCAGGAACATCGGCATCCCCATCACATCCGCCACCTTCGGCCGGTAGTTGGCCACGTCATAGAAGCGATCGACGTCGACGCGCTTCCGGCCGCTGCTGCCGACTTCGATGGGGACGGCGGTGTAGCGGCCGTCGACCACGGCCACCATCTTGCCGGTGTCGCCGCGACGCATCAGGTCGGCGGCCAGGCTGCCGTAGTTGTTGGCGACCAGTTGATCGAGGGAGTCGGGGGCGCCGGAGCGCATGAGGTATGCGAGGCGCTGGTAGATCACCTTGTCGCGCGTCCGTTTCTCCAGGTAATCGCTGACGATGCCGCCGATGCCGCCGAGTTTGCGGTTGCCATACGCGTCGGCCTCGCCGCTTTCGATCGTTCCACCGCCGATGAGGCGCGCACCTTCTGAGACGGCCACCACCGCGTAGTTGCTCGGGTTGTCGCTGCGATCGGCCTGCAGCAGGCTGTAGAGCTTCTCCACGTCGAACGACACCTCGGCGATGACGGCGCGATCGACGCCGGCGAGATACGAGGCCAGCAGGCAGGTCTCGCCGGAGTAGCGGCCGAACAGCTCGACCACGAGAAAGCGCTCGTGCGAACCGGCGCCGGTGCGCAGGTCGTTGATGAACATCACGGATCTGGTGACCGCGGTCGAGAAGCCGAGGCAGTAGTCCGTGCCGAAGACATCGTTGTCCATCGTCTTGGGGATGGCCACGAGAGGAACGCCTCGCTGGTGCAGGCGCCGGGCGAACGTGAGCGTGCCGTCTCCGCCGAGGGCCACCAGTCCGTCGAGCTGGAGGAAGTCGATCACGCGCAACGCCGCGTCGGTCAGATCGTATCGTCCGCGCTCGTCCGGTTCGCCTTTGAGCGGGAGGAGGTGCGCCGGGATGTGATCCAGCTTGCTGATCGACGGATTGATGCGCGAGGTGTGCAGCATCGTGCCGCCGAAGCGGTCGATGGAGCGTGTGTTCGTACGGCCGAGCGGTGTGATCCAGGCTGAGTTGTCGGCGTTCCGCTCGGGGATGATGTTGGTCAGCGAAGCCCAGCCGCGGCGCAACCCGAGGATCTCGTATCCGTCGTGATCGAGCAGGCGGCCAACGAACGCTTTGATGGCGGCGTTGAGTCCCGGGACGTCTCCGCCGCCGGTGAGGATCGCGATTCGTTTTGACATGGTGGGCTGGTTTCGGGGTTTACCAGGTCAGTCTCCGGTCGACAGCTTATCAATCCGACAACTCGGACAACTTAGCAACCGAGTAACCCCAGCAACTCAGTAACCCTCACTTCAGCCGCGCGTTCGCCGCAGCCTCCCCCTCTGGGAAGAAGACCACCTTCAGCGCTTCGTGCCGGTCGAAACGGGCTACCCCTTCGTGAAAATCGTTGAGGGAATCGAAGGCCGCCTGCACGATCCATTCGACGTCGAGGCCGGACTTGAGCAGCGCCAGCATCCGCTGCCAGGTGCCGTACATGCGGCGGCCGATGATTCCCTGCATCGTCACCCCTTTGAAGATGACATTGCGCGTGTAGTCGTTGATGGTGACGGAGTGGCCGGCCGGGAGTCCGAGCAGCGAGAGAAGCCCGCCCATGCGCACGATGTCGAGTGCCAGGTTGATGGCGGCTGGCGCGCCCGACATCTCCAGGACGACATCGACCCCCTCGCCCTCGGTTACCGCATCGACGGCTGCCTTCACTTCCTCAGCGCTCGTCGTCCGAACGTTGAAGGCGTGAAGGTTCACGAAGTTGTGGTTCGCGGCCCAGCGGCGCGCGGTCTCGAGAGCGTGATCGCTCACGTCGGTGACGACCACGGTGCTCGCCCCGCTGTGCTCTGCGATTGCCGCGGCCATGGCGCCGATCGGACCGAAGCCGGTGATGGCCACAGATTTGCCCGCCAGATCGCTGATCGACGTCGCGTGAACGGCGTTGCCGAGGGCATCGAGGAACGCGCCGACGCGCAGCGGAACGTAGGAGCCCAGCTTCACCACGTTTGCCGAAGGCACCTTCACGAACTCGGCGAACGCGCCATCCTCGTGCAGCCCGTAGATGCGCGTACGGTCGCAGATGTGCCCATTGCCGGCGCGGCATCGCGGACACTCGCCGCAGACGACGTGCATCTCAGCGGAGACGTAGTCGCCGACCTCGAGATGTCCCTCGTACGAGCGCTGGGCGCGCGCGCCAAGCTCTTCGACAAAGCCACAGAACTCGTGGCCGTAAATGCGAGGCGGGGTGACCTTGTCGTGGATCGACGGATCCCAGTGATAGATGTGTTTGTCGGTGCCACAGACCGCTGCGGCAGCGACGCGAATCAGCACCTCATCAGGGCCTGGTTTCGGAACGGGGCAATCTCGGATGGATGTGCCCTCGGGACCTTCGACCGGGGCCGATTTGACGACGGCGAGCATGGCGTCCTTCGAATGCTGAATTCGCGGGAGGACAAATGTCCTCTTGCGAGGACGAACGTATCACAGCGGCTGCTGGACGAGCCGGCGGCGCCGGTGCCGCCGGATGAAACGAAGGGCCTGATCGAGAAGCAGCTCGGCGGGCGAAGGCCGGTGCTGGACGACGTGCGGCGTGCATAACAAACAGGTGGCGAAACGGTTGATCTCCGAGACGAGCGTCGGGGCGTCGGGGCGCTCGAAGATGTCCTTGTGCAGGCCTCCGTCCACGAGGATCAGCTTCTTCGAACCGGGGCCATACGCGTCATAGAGCTGTTGTGCCATCCATGCCGGGCAGACTTCGTCGGCGGAGCCATGGATGAACAGAGCGGGGACGTTGATGTCCCGGACGGCTTCGAGTGTGTCGAACAACCGTCCGCTGACGAGGTGCAGCGGCACGCGGGGGAACGCCACGCGCGCGAGGTCGGGAAGATTGGTGAATGTCGACTGCAGTATGAGCCCGTCGAAAGGATGCCTGCGGATGATCTGGGCCGCGATCGCACCGCCGAGGGAGTAGCCGTAAAGGATTGACGGCACGTCCTTTGGCCGGATTCTCTCGTGCAGCCGGGCCGCGGTGACGCCGTCGTCGATGATGCCTGAGAATGAGGGCCGCCCGGTGCTGCGTCCGAAGCCGCGATAGTCGAAAAGAAGCAGGTTGATGCCGGCATCGAGCAAGTGCGGCATGACGTGCGCGGTGTTCGTGAGGTTGCCGGTGTTGCCATGGCAGTAGAGCGCGGAGGCGATGGGGTGCTCGGCCCGGCAGTACCAGCCGTAGAGCAGTTCGCCGTCATCGGTCTCGAACGAGAGGACCTCGGTGCGCTCACGCGGGAGGCCGTAGTCCGCTGGGTCCCAACTGATGACCGGCTTGCATTCAGGAACGAAGAGCTGCGAACGCCGGAAAATGCGCCGGCCGAGATCGAGCGCGAGGACGACAGCACTTCCGATCAGCAAAGAATTTGCGGTATCCGTAAGGAGGACGCTTTTTTTCTTTCGCCACACGACTAAGCTCATCAGCAAAACTTCTGCCGGGTTAGAATCGCGCGCCCCATGCGCACGACCGAAAGCCGTACACGCGTACGTTACAAGGAAACCGACCAGATGGCGATCGCTCACCATGCGAATTACGTCGTTTGGTTCGAAGTCGGACGGACGGACCTATGCCGCGAAGCCGGGTTCCCCTACCGGGAGATCGAGGAGCTGGGCCTCATCCTGGTCGTTACCGAAGTCGTCTGCCGCTACCGCATTCCGTACCGCTATGACGACGAGGTCGTAATCCGAACGTCGGTGGCCGAGGCGGCCAGCCGGATGATGCGTTTCTCCTATGAATTGCGCGATGCCTCGGGCGAGAAGTTGCACGCCAACGGCACGTCGTCGCACGTCTGGGTCGATCGCGCCACACGCCGCCCTGTGACGGCCGATGCCGAGGTGATGAAGGCGTTCGCTGGGTGGATTTAGAGGAGCGCTGGCGTCCTCGCCGGCGCTCCGGCCGCCAAGAAGCGTAGACTGCGCGGGAGTCGCTAACCGGGGTTCGGGCATCGGAGTGGCTGCGCATCATGACACCGACCCCCGACACCCGATTCCCGACTCCCGGGGGGACCTGCCATGAAACGTTTCGCCGCATGCGTCGTCGCCGTTCTTTTCGCCATTCCGATCGCATCCGGGCAGGAGGCCGCTCCACCGGCGAAAGAACCGCCGCTGGCGATGCTGTCGCTGGTCGTGACCGATTCGCGGGGGAATCACATCCCAGCGCTGAAGCAGGACGATTTTCAATTGTCGATCGGCGGCACTCCAGTCGACGTGGAGAAGTTCTCCGAGCGGGGAGCGGCAGGCGTTCCCGCGGGAGAGATGAGACGCATCGTCATTCTTTTTGATGGGACGACGCTCTCGGGTGGTGCCCGCCGCCAGGCCGCCGAGGCCTTGCACGGATTCCTGACGCGGGCGTTGCGGCCCGGTGACCTGGTAGCGATTCTCGAGGGCGGCCAGTCGCTGCGGACCATGACGGGATGGACGTCGAACCTGACAGAGGTCGATGCTGCCCTTCAACAGATGTCCGGCGCATCGTCGACACCCTCGGCCAACGGACAAGCCGCGGCCGAGAAACGGATCCGCGAGATTGCCACCGACATCCGGCAGGCCGGTAAGTCGGGTCACACGTTCTATACCTTCGATGCGCTGATCGACGCCGCCCGCGCCTACGCGGCGGCCAGTTATCGCGACGCGGAGGACACGCTGAGCATGATCTCCGCCGCGGTGAGCCTCTTCACTCCCCGGACGCGGAACGTGCTCATCGTCGTGGGAGGCGGCCTTCCGCAGACACCGGGAGCGGGCGTGTTCCAGTATGTGGAGACGATCCGCACGAGCGCGCAGAGCGGCGTGCTGGGAACGAATCTGCAGTCGGGTGCTCAGGCCAGCTCCCCGATGGGCGAGTCTTCATCGTACGATCTAACGCCTCTGTTCAACTCGTTCGGAATGCGCGCCTGGCGCCGCGGTGCGGTGTTCTATGCCATCGCCTCGGACATCAACGAAGACGCCGGCAGTCACATCGATATGCAGCAGGCGGGCGACCGGCTCGCGGCCTTCACCAACGCGGCCGGCCGCTTCGCCGGCTACCACCTGCTTGCCGAGGAAACGGGAGGCGTGGCATTCGTCGGACGCTCAGCGGCGGACGCGCTGGACCGCGTCGTCTCCGATCTCGATTCGTTCTACACGGTTGGCGTTCATCCAACCGCGCCTATCTCGGGGAAGCAGGCGGTAGCCGTGAAGGTGAGCAATGGCTACAGCGTGCGCGTCACGCGCGGCAGCGCCGGATCGGGCACGCCGGCGGACGAGATGGAGAGCCGCGTCATCGCCAATCAGATGTTCAAGCCGACCGACAACGATCTCGGTATCTCGCTGAATGCCGCGCCGCCGGTATTCGAGGGCGAGCGGCGTCTGGTCACCGTCGATGTGCTGATCCCGATTCGCAAGCTGAAGCTCGTTCCGGAGGGTGACGGCGTGGCCGGCGCATTCACCGTCTTCATCTCCACCGGTGATCCGGTTGGGAACTCGTCCAGCGTGAACCGCCAGACGAAAGAAATCCACTGGCCGGCGGCAGCGGTCTCGCACGCCGGCGACAAGGCGCTGACGTTCCGCGTGAACGTCGTGCTCGAGCCCGGCCGGTCGCAGATTTCAGTCGGTGTCATGGACGAGAAGTCCCAGGAGAAGGGGTTCGGCCGGCTGTCGGTATAGACAAAGGAAAACGGCGCACCGGAGTGCGCCGTTCGCGAGCCTCGGATATCGCGCCGGTTACTTCGCGGCGCGTTTCGAAGCGGCCGCGAGCCGCGATTTGTAGCGGTCGGCGGTGTTGTCCTTGATGACGCCGCGACGTGCGGCTTTGTCGATCTCGGAAAAGCTCGTGGAGAGGACGCTCGCGTCGGCGCTGCCGGAATCGACTGCCGCGCGGGCCTTTTTGAGCGCCGAACGGAGACGCGATTTTCCGGCGCGGTTGCGCGTGTTTGCTTTTTCGGCCTGTCGCTGCTGTTTTTCGGCCGAGCGGGTATTCGCCATTGATGTTGCTCCTACGTAAGTGGTCTGCGGTTCAGGGCCGCGTATTCTACTTCGAATCGACGCCGAGCGACTTCAGTTTCTGCCGCGCCAGCGCCGCCTCCGGTGAGGTGGGATGTTCGTGAACGACATACTGAAGCTGCACGATGCCTTGCGACTTCTCGCCGAGGGCGATATAGGCATAACCCTTCTTCAGCAGTGCCCCGGCAACTTTGTCTGACTTCGGGTACCGGGTAACGACGCTGTCAAACTGCGGAATCGCCTCGCGATATTTCTTCTGCGAGTAAAGGCTCTCGCCAACCCAGTAAGCGGCGTTGCCGGAAAGCTCCGAATTCGGGTTCCGGGCCGCGAAGTCGCGAAAGCCGGCGATGGCCAGGTCGTAGTTGCCGCGCTCGTAGTCGCGGTAGGCGGCCTGGTAGGTCTGCATCGGATCTTCCGAGGGGATGGCCACCGGCTGCACCGTGACCTCGCTGCCGGACGCCGGCATCGCGCCGGGTGCCGGCGCGGCGGCGGCGCGGGCAGCCGCGGCTTTCAGATCATCGACGTCGTGCTGCGTCTGCGTGAGCTGCTGCGTCATGCGGTCGAGGCGGTTGTTCGTCTGCTCGACCGTCCCCTGCGCGTTCTGAATCTTGTCCTCGATCTGCCCGACCTTCGCCACGAGCGTGGCGTTCGACTTGAGCAGCATCTGCGTTTGATCGGCGATGGTCTTGTTGACGTTGTTCACTTCCTCTTTGCTGGAAGCCGTGCGCTTGACCTGCGCCAGTTGCTCCTGAAGGTCGGAGATCTGACTCTGCAGCTTCTCGACGTCGGAGGTCGACACGCACGCGGCCGAGGACAACGCCGCGGCGGCCAGTACCGTAACGCGGATGAGGGATCGCATGTTCATTTCCCTACGAGGACCAGATGATCGCGGCGGTTCTTCGCCCACGCTGCTTCATCGTGGCCCGGGTCGAACGGCCTCTCTTCGCCGTAGCTGACGGTGCGGATCCGTCCGGCATCGACGCCGAGGGTGACCAGATACTCCTTGGCCTGATTGGCGCGGCGATCACCGAGAGCCAGGTTGTACTGCTCCGTGCCGCGCTCGTCGCAGTGCCCTTCGATGAGCAGGTTGTATTGCCCGTTCTTCTTGAGCCATGTGGCCGACGACGTCAGCGCGGACTGGGCGTCGGCGGAGAGCGTCGATTCGTTGAACGCGAAGAACGCGTCCTGAATGTAGCCGCGGGCCTGGGCCACGCGGTTCAGCTCTTCGATGTCGTTCGGGAGCGTATCCACGCCTACCGTTTCGGTCTTCGGGTTGACGAAATCCGTCTCGGTCGTGACCGGCTGCGCCGTTGCCGTGGTGACAGTCGGCGGAATCGGCGGCACGACCGGCGCGGTGTCGGCCGACGGCGCAACTGTCGGCTTCTTCGGTCGGCAGGCCGGCGCGATAACCAGCGCGAGAAGGGCCAGAGTGATTGCGAACGCTTTGAATCCTTTGCTCATGTTCGATTTGCTCCTTTGTTGATGATAGCAGTGACGTCGGTCATTGGCCGCCGGCCGCTTCTTTCTTTGACCAATCGGGATCTTTGTTCTCCCCGTCGAAGGTGAGCTGGAGGAGGTCGAGGCCGTCGACGCGCATCCGGTAGATCTGCCATCTGCCGCTGCGGTTTGACTGGAAGGCGATCCACTTGCCGTCGGGCGACCAGGTGGGCTGTTCGTTCGAGCCTTCGCCGGCGAGGATGCGGCTCTGGTGGCTGGCCAGGTCGGCGATGCGGATCTGGAAGCGTCCGTCGACGCGGGAGGTATAGGCGATCTGCGAGCCGTCGGGCGACCAGGTGGCATCGTCGTTCCACTCGCCTTCGAACGAGATGCGCTGCACGTTCGCCCCTTCCGCGTCCATCGTATAGATCTGCGGCGTGCCGCTCCGCCCCGAGGTAAAGGAGATCTGCCGTCCGTTGGGACTCCATTCCGGCGTCGACTCGATCGACGAGTCGGTCGTCAGCCGGCGCAGGTTCGTGCCGTCGTCTTTGATGACGTAGATGTCGGGATTTCCGGCCACGGAGCCGGCGAAGGCGATGTCGTTGCTGATCGGCGAGAAGGTCGCCGACGTGTTCAGCCCCAGGCCTGTCGGCACGCGGACACGGCTCCCACCGCGGCGGCTGATGATGTACATGTCGCTCGTGCCGCGCGCGAATGAGGTGTAGACCATCCGCTCGTTGTCGGCGGACCAGCTCGGGAGGATCGAGAGGGCGTTGTGATGGGTGATCTGCCGCTGATTGGCGCCGTCCCAATCCATCAGCCAGATCTCGAAGTGTCCGGTGCGGTTGGAGGCGAAGCCGATCCGGGAGAGAAAGATGCCCGGTTTGCCGTTGACGGTTCGCACCACGTCATTCGCCACCATGTGGGCGATGCGCGAGAGAGCGCCCGGGGCACCGCGATAACGCTTGCCGAACTGGTTGGCGCCGGTCGAGTCGAGCAGGCGGGCCTCGACGGTGAAATCCTCTCCCTGCTGTTCGATCTTCAGCGCCAGGACAAACTGCGCGCCGGCCGCCTTGGCCAGATCGGCCCCGGGAGGGATGTTGGGGGGGATCGGTGCGATGGCGAAGACGCCGGAGTAGGCGAGATCGCGCGTGAGCGGCGCGAAGAACGGCGCATTGATCGTTTCCAGCGGCAGCGTCGTATCGGGCCGCGGCACGGCGATGCGCGCGACCTGAAGGGCCTTCTCCGGGGTGATCGTGGTTGTGATCTCCGTATGTTGCGCTGCCAGCGGCAGCGCGGCGGTGGTGAGTAAGAGGGAGAGCAGTAGTGTCGTCGTCGTTCGTTTCATCGGAATGTAAGACGTACTCCAAGGTACGTGCCGTTATAGCCGAAGGGAAGAGGCGGAAGGGGCGACGCTTCGAGAACGGCACGGAGCGCCGCCCGGTCGAAGGTGCCGTCGCCGCTCGGGATTTCATTTCTCGCGTCGCGAATGGTGCCGTCGCGTTCGACGACGAAGTGGATCGTCGCCGTGATGTCATGGGTGACGGACTGCGGCCGCAACCAGTGCTGGCCGATGAGCATCTTCATCCGGTCGATGTAGATCGTGTACGGGAAGTCGCCTTCGATCCCCGTCACTCCGGTGGCGCCGGCCGGGATGTTGACTCCGCCGACCACGCCTGGGGTCGCGGTGGCTTGGGGAGTGGGGGGTGGGGCGTGGGGGGTGGGAGGTTTTTCGGAGCCCTTTTTCGACGATTGTCCGAATGAGGAAAGAGGAACGGTCTTCGGCTCGCTTTTCACGACCGGCTTGGGAGGCTCAGCCACGGGCTCGGGGATGGTGAGCTTGCTGGGAGTGGGGGGTGGGGCGTGGGGGGTGGGAGCTACGGGGGTGGGAGCTACGGGGGTGGGAGCTACGACTCCCGGCTCCCGGCTCACTACAGGCGCGGCGAACCGGATGTTCAGCATCGACATCTCCTGAGGGGCGGCGGCGTGCATGGCAGCGTAGATGATGCCTGCGGCAATCGCGCCATGCAGGAGGATGGAGATGGCGATGCCGGCTCCTGGGCCGCCGCCGAGGCGGGATCGTTCGGCCAGCAGATCACCGATGCGGTCTTCCATCCCTCTCCTTCGGCTGCGTGACCATCCCGAGTTGTTCCACGCCGGCGCGGTTCATGATGTCGAGAACGGCCACCACCCGTCCGTACGGCACGGCCTTGTCGGCTTCGAGCAAGGCCCGCTTGACGCGCCGCGCGCGCAGCATCGGGCCCAGGCTCTGGTCGAGATTCGCCGATCCCGCGGCGATGCCATCGAGGTAGACCGCACCGCTCGCCGTCACCTGGATCTTGGCGGGATTGTTTGAGGCCAGCTCGAAGCTCTTCCCCTCCGCCGCGGGCAAGGCCACGGTCAATCCCTGCGTCAACATCGGCGCCGTCACCATGAAGATGATCAGCAGGACGAGCATGACGTCGACCAGCGGCGTGACGTTGATCTCCGCCATGTCGCCGTAGTCGTCGCCGTGGTCGAATCGGAAGGACATGTGTGTGTGAGTTAGACGCCTGTGATTCGCAAGTAGTAACCGGCAGTTGATCGCTTGGTTGCGGGGCCTCGCGGTCTCGTAGTCGCGCGGCAGAACACCGCGTAACCGCGCGACTCCGCAACCGCTACATGAAGTTCCTCTCCGTCAAATTCAGAAACTCCAACGTGAAATCTTCCATTTCGCCGCGCGCCTGGCGAAGGCGTTGGACGAAGTGGTTGTACGCGAGAAGGGCGGGGATGGCGGCGAAGAGTCCGGCCGCTGTATTGATGAGCGCCTCGCTGATGCCTGGCGCCACGGAGGTGATCGAGGTCGTGGCGGTCGCTCCGATCGTGGCGAAGGCGTCCATGATTCCCCAGACAGTGCCGAAGAGACCGATGAACGGCGAGGCCGCCGCGGTCGTGGCCAGGAACGGGAGATAGCGCGACAGACGCGATGCCTCGATACGCGAGGCGCGCAGCAGCGAGCGCTCCACGCTGTCGAGCGACCGGATCATCGCCGAGTTGGCGTGGGCGATCTGCGCTTCGATCTCGGCATAGCCGGCCTTGAAGAGCCCCACCAGAGAGGAGTGGGCAGTCTGTGCCGTCGCCGCCTGTACGTCAGCGAGCTTCTTGGCGCGCCGGAACACGAACATGAACCGCCGCGATGCCGCCGCCGATCGACGGAAGCGGATGGCGATCACGAACATCACCGCCCATGAGCCGATCGAGAAAAGCAGCAGTACCCCCAGGACGGCCTTTCCCACCCACCCCGTATGCTGAAACGACGTCCAGAGTTGCACTACGGTAAAGGTAGCATGTGGCGGGTGGGGTGTGGGGAGTGGGGTGTGGAGGAACGGCGAATGTTGAACGTCGAATGTTCAATGTTGAATGGAGCCGATACAACCCCGGACATTGAGCATTCAATATTGACCATTCACCATTCGACATCGTCTTTGGCTTCCCCCCGCACCCCACTCCCCAACACCGAACCGCCTAGGTCGTCACCAAGGTGGAGGAACGGCGAGTGTTGAATGCCGAATGTTCAATGTTGAGTGTCGAATGGAGCCGGCACAACCTCGAACATTGAGCATTCAACATTGAACATTCACCATTCAAAATTGTCTTTGACTACTCCCCACTCCCCACTCCCCTACGCCGCAACCGCCTCGGTCGTCACCAACCCCAGCGTGTCCAGGTAGAACTGCAGGTCGGCCGGCGTCAGCGCATACAGCAGGCGGCCACCGGCGCGGCCAGCGGTGCTGAGGAACGAGCCGTCGTGGTCGCGCATCAGGAGCACGTCGCCGAGAAACGCGGAAGGCAGGGTCGTGAGCAGATCCAGGAACTCTTCCGGCGTGGCGGTTCTGTCGATAAGGATCCGGTCGACGTCCTGCGAGACGTGATCGACGGCAAAGCTGAGCACGGAAAAGGTGCCAGCGAAGATGATGTGGTTGGCCGCCCGGGGGTGGAGATTCCAATCGCGGGAGGGTTGATCGGCGCGGCGGGAGACGAGCGTGATTCGTCGGGTATCGTGCATGGTCGTTTACCTCAGTGGGGAAAGACGGCCGCGGTGACGGCGATGGCCAGCGCTAACGACCACAACATGGTCAGCACCCGCCATGACTGGCGTCCGCCGCGAAGGTCCGACGTGGTCTCGACTACGAAGTGTTTGATCTGAGTCATGAGAATCTCCTTCTCTCGTCTGTTCTTTCCTGGTCGTCTTGGATCAGTACAAGGCCGATACCAATCAAGACTCTCATTAGAATCAGCAACTTAGCTGTGTCTGACGCATTTGACCCTGTTTTAGAACTGCACGGCTGTATGATTTCTGGACATGACTGAGACCGCGGTACGGCAGCGACTCCTCATCGTCGACGACGATGTGAACGTCGTGGCCGGTCTGGAAGCGCTGCTGGCTGATGAGTGGGAGGTCAAGACGGCCACGACGGCGCGTGACGGGCGGGCGGTCTTCGCGGACTTCTCGCCGGACGTGGTTCTGCTCGACATGAACCTTCCCGACGGCAACGGAGTGGACGTCCTCCACGACCTGAAGATGTACTCCGAGGCCGTTTCCGTGATCATGATGTCCGGGGTCGGCACCATCGACAGCGTGGTCGAGTCGATGAAGCTGGGCGCCGAGACCTTCCTGCAGAAGCCATTCGATTACAGCATGTTGTCGCTGACGCTGGAGCAGGTATCGCGCATCGTCGGAACGCGCCGCGAGCTCATTGCTCTCCGGCGCGGCGATTCGAGCGATCTGGAGCGCCTCCCCGGTATCTCGCCTTCCGTCCAGAACCTGAACGAGCTGCTCGCGCAGATCGCGCGCGCGCCGTCGCCGGTCCTGATCGAGGGGGACTCGGGGACCGGAAAGGGAGTCTACGCACGCCTCATCCACAACCGTTCGCCGAGGGCTCGGGCACCGTTCGTCGACCTCAACTGCGCCGGCCTGTCGAAAGAGTTGCTCGAATCGGAGCTCTTCGGGCATGAGCGCGGCGCGTTTACCAACGCCATGAACACCAAGCAGGGGCTCTTCGAGATCGCTTCCGACGGGACCCTGTTTCTCGATGAGATCGGCGATATGGATGTCACCGTCCAGGCGCGCCTGCTCAAGGCGATCGAGGAGAAGCGGTTTCGGCGGGTCGGCGGGGTCCGTGACCTGACGACGAATTTCCGCCTCATCGCGGCGACGAATCGCGACCTCGGCAAGGACGTGGCGGCCGGCCGCTTCCGCGGCGATCTCTACTACCGCCTGAACGTAGTCCGCGTCCGCATGCCGCTCCTGCGTGAGCGCCCGGAGGATATCCCGCTGCTCGTCGAAGTCATCCTCCGGCCGCTGGCGAAGGAGATGGGGCGCTCCGCCCCTCCGGTCAGCGCGCGGGCCCTGAAGAGGCTTGCGGCCTACCCATGGCCCGGCAACGTGCGCGAGCTGCGCAACGTTCTCGAACGAGCCATGCTGACGATGACGGGAAAAGAGATCCGGAGCGAGGATCTGCTGCTCGAATCGGACCCGGCGTCCATGCCGAACACATCCGGCGGGTTGCCCACCGCCGATTGGGAGATCCGCCCGCTCGACGAGATGATCGATGCCTACATCACCGCCTCCGTGAGCGCAGCCGGCGGCAACGTCCGCAAGGCGGCACGGCAGCTTCAGATCAGTCCGTCGACGCTCTATGCGCGGATGAATAAGAAGAGCGGCTAATCCAGGGCTGAGCCAAGGAGCCTGCGGAACAGGATTCCGCCGAGGAGCCGGTCGGCGGCGTCATCATCGGCGAAGCGGCGGACGAGCTGGCGGTAGGGCGCGACCAGCGCCACGACGATGGCGCGGGTCTCGGCGTTCTCCTGCGCCTCCCCGATGAGCGAGGCCACGACGCCTCCCAGCGCACCGACGAGCAACTCCTCGAACGCCCGCGCAGCGGCATCGATATCGACGGCCTCCAGCGGCGGTGGCAGCTCGCTACGGACGATCTCCGCCGCCAGGGCCGCTTTGGAGGGCCAACGCCGGTAGATCGACGACTTCGCCGTGCCGGCCCGCCGCGCCAGCTCATCGAGGCTCAGCTCCCGATAGCCGCCCGCGCGCAGCATTGCCAGGGCGGCATTGAGAATCTCCGCGTCCGCTTCGGCGCGGCGCGGACGGCCGCGACCGCGACCGCGGTGGGTATCATTCGTTGTCATGACTTGATACTGAACGTTGAATGTTGAATGCGGAATGTTGAATGTTCAGTGTTGATGTTCGGAGTTGAATCACTCGGACTCGGTCATTCAACATCCAACATTGAACATTCAACATTGAACATTCAAACATCGCTTCGCCATCAGATCGTCTGCCCGCTGGCCGGCGGATAGTCGTCAGCGCGAACCAGGATCTCGCGCGGCTTGGAGCCTTGCGACGGCCCGACGACACCGTTCGCTTCCATGATCTCCATCAGGCGCGCGGCGCGGGAGTAGCCGAGCTTGAGGCGGCGCTGGATGTACGAGGCGCTGGCCTGGCCGGTCGTGAGCACCACGCGCACCGCGTCGTCGTACTTCGAATCGTCGAGGTACTCGATCCCGTCCGCGCCGCTCTTCTCATCGCCGATCTTCGTGATCTCCTCGAGGAACTTCGGCTCGCCCTGATTGGCCTTGACGAAATCGACGATCTGCACAATCTCCTTCTCCGACACGTACGCGCCGTGAATGCGTCGGATGCGCGCCGTTCCGGGCGGCAGGAAGAGCATGTCGCCGTTGCCGAGCAGCTTCTCGGCCCCCTGCGTATCGAGGATGGTTCGCGAATCGATCTTCGACGCCACCTGATAGCTGATGCGCGACGGGAAGTTCGCCTTGATCACGCCGGTGATCACGTCGACCGACGGCCGCTGCGTGGCGATGATGAGATGGATACCCACCGCGCGGGCCTTCTGCGCCAGGCGCGTCACCGAGTCTTCCACGTCCTTCGACGCCACCATCATCAGATCGGCGAACTCGTCGATGATGATGACGATGTAGACCAGCGGCTCGGGCACCTTCACGGGCTCCCCTTCCGGCAGCTTCATAGCCCGGCGGTAGCCGTCGAAATCCTTCAGCAGGCTGTTGTACTGATCGATGTTGCGGACGCCGCATTCGGCCAGGCAGCGGTAGCGGTTCTCCATCTCGTTCACCGCCCAGATCAGAGCGACCGAGGCCAGCTTCGGGTCGGTGACGATCGGATGGAGCAGGTGCGGGATGTCTTCGTACATCTTCAGCTCGACCATCTTCGGATCGATCATGAGCATCCGAAGCTGCTTCGGCAGCGCCTTGTACAGCAGCGAGACGATCATCGAGTTGAGGCCGACGGACTTGCCCGCGCCGGTGGCGCCGGCGACGAGCAGATGCGGCATCCGGGCAAGGTCGGTGACGACGGCGTCGCCGTGAATGTCCTTTCCGAGTGCCACGGTGAGAAGGGACTGCTGCTGGGTGAAGGCGTCCGTGTCGATGATGTCGCGCAGCGTGATCAGCTCGCGGCGCTTGTTGGGCACCTCGATGCCGACCGTGGAAGAGCCGCTGATGCGCTCGATGCGGATCGACTCGGCCTTCAACGCCAGCGCCAGATCGTCGCCCAGATTCACGACCTTCGCGTACTTGACGCCCGCGGATGGCTTGAACTCGAACGTCGTCACGACCGGGCCCGGGTGGTAGGCCGTTACTTCGCCATCGACGGAGAACTCGCGGCAACGCTCCTCGATGAGGCGCCCGATGTCGAGGAACTTCTTGTGGATGTCGTCATTGATGTTGTCCACCTTCGGCCCGGGTGTGAGCAGGTCGACCGGGGGCAGGAGGTCGTGTGTGAGACGGGTCTCGCGCTTCGGCGGCGACTCTTTCGTCTTGCGCTGTACCGGACGCGGCATCGGCGATTTCACCCGCGGCGCGCGCACGGCCGGCGGATCGTCGAGGTAGAGCGGATCTTCGAATTCGCCGTCGTCCTCCACGACAACCGGCCGCGAGAACCGCGCGGCCTCGACCGTGTCGGCTTTCGCGGCCGCCCACAAGGCAAACGGGTCGGGCGTCTCCTGCTTCGATAGCTCTTCGGCTGCTTTGCGGAGATCTGCCTTCGTCACCTTGCGGATCTGGAACCGGCCGGCGCCCCTGACCTCGCGCACGATGGGACCGGCAGCCGGCAGGGGTGAGTCGTCCTGCTTCGCCACGAGACGCAAGGACGGTCCGTCCCCATTCGAAGCCCCCTTCGAAGCGATGTCGAGGTGTTTGCGAACGACGGCCGTCTTCATCTTCTCCTTGCGCCGGCGTTCGCTGAATCGCGCCCATTGCAACGAGAAGGCGCGGCCCAGTCCGAGCAGCTTGCCCTGAAAGGCGCCGAAGATCGCAGCGAGGCTGATGCGGGTCGCCAGCAGCAGCCCGATCAACATCGTCGTGACGAGCACGATGGCCGCCCCGATGCCGTTCAGGTTCGCGGAGGCGGCGTGATTGAGCTCCTGCCCGAGATAGCCGCCGGATGGGATCAACGCCCCGCGCAGCCAGACTTTCCCGAAGGTCAGATCACAGAGCGGCGGCGCGGCGAAGATGAGGATGACGAAGCCGATGGTCTTGGTCTGCAGGTACTCGATCTCTTTGGCGCGGAGACGGTTCCAGCCGACGACGAGAAGCGCGCCCGGAAACAGGAGAGAGGCGAAGCCGAGAAAGCCGACGAAGAGCCAGGCGATGGTGGCGCCGTAATAGCCGATCCAGTTGGCGACGACGCTGTTCGTGGAGGTGTAAAAAGCCGAGGAGTCGTCAGGATGGTAGGTGAGAAGTGCGCAGGCGAGACAAATACCGGCCGCCAGGATGACAATCCCGATCAGCTCCCCTCCCCGTCTGCTCCTGGCAAATTGCAGAAGTTCCATCTCACACCCTACACGTTATCTGCAATTGCGAAGAGTACCAGAAAATGAGGGCGCGGGGTCTCGTGGGTTGGTTGCTGGGGTTGCAAGGTTGCTGGGTTGCTGCGTTGTCAGGAGATGTCGGGCAATGAAGCTACCGACAAATCGCGCAACCCAGCAACCTCGCAACCGAGCAACCTTGCAACCCGCAACTAGAAAACCTCGCTACCGCGCCATCAATAGCCGGGCGGCGTGTAGCTACTGGGATTGCCGACCGGGAACGTCCCACCCATGCTGTTGTGGCCCGGGCTGCACGTGGTGTTCGTGCAGTAGTACCCCCAGGTTCCCTCGGTACCGAGGACGATTGTCTTCGTGATGGTGGCTGCTTCCGCGGTGAGCATCAGATCGAGGATGATGATGCCGTTCGGGTCGACCAGCCGGAAGCCATGGTTTGCGTCATGGGCGGTGATCTGGAAGGTCACGGTATCGCCGGGGTTGATCGTACCTAACCGGATTTGCGGCGAGACATCGATTGCGGAGGTGCTGGTGTTCGGCCCGCCATGTTCCGTGATGACGAACACTTTGCCGTTCGTCGTCTGTGAGGCCACGCCGGTGTCCTCCGCCGCCGGGATATAGGTTGGATCGGTTGTTCCGTTGTCGATGACCGAACCGTAGGCCACGATCGGCTGGTCGGAGGAGTAACCCAGCCAGGCGTCAGTCAGGTCGGCGCTCCCGACTGAATCGGTGTAGCCGGCCAGACCTGTCGGAGCGATGACTCCGAAGGGTGGCATCTGGATCGTTTTCGGATTTCCAACCAGCGCATTGTTCTTGTCGTACAGACTCCAGGTCACGTTTGCCACCGTGGCGTTCGGATTCGCGGCGCCGACGTTTGTTCTGAACGCACCGGCCGCCTGCAACTGGATGATGATGCCCTTCGTCTTGGCGTTGGTGACATCGACCCCGGCCACAAACTGGCCGAGGGTGCCCCCGCTCGTGACGGCGTAGATTTTCTGCGTCGCCACGAAATCGTCAGCGGACGTGAGCCGGATCGCGCCGAGTCCGCTGCTGTGGAAGAGAGATGTGACGACGTCGTTGTAGACAACCTGCTGCCGCTTCGGAACCGTGATCGGCGCAAGCGGCTGCACGGCGGAGTTGTCGACGTTGCCCACCGGCAGGTAGTACGCCTGGATCTGAATGTCCTTCGTAGTCGAGGGGTTGAAGATGCGCGCGTCGGTGCGGAAGGTTCCGCCGGCCGTCGTGCCGCCGATACTGAGCCAGACTTCCTTCGCCGAGGCAATGCTGGCGAAGAGTGAGAGAGCCAGGAGTGCAGAAAAGCGTAAACGCATGAGAATCCTCCGTGTCGGAGCTATTTTGCATGATAGCCTTTGCAAAAGTGAGGCCTTGCCAAACTCGTAACAGGAGTGTTCCCGCCGCTCGCCAACCGAATCTGATCCGTGCGTTCGGAAAAGCGAGGGCTCCGACACTCGTTCTTGCGAGCCGTGGTCCCGCGCCCTCCTACCGCTAGAATCCCAGCCGTGACCACTCACCCCCTGGAACCGGACGCCGCCGAGATGCACCGCCTCGTCGATGGGGCCATGAAACGCATCGTGGCGCACATCGAGTCGTTGCCGTCCCAACCGGCGTCAAACGTCGAGGGAGCGACCGATTTCGCGAAGACGCTGATCGAGCCGTTGCCGCGGCACGGCGCGCCGTACGAACAGATCCTCGACTTTCTCTTCGATGAGGCCATCCCACGCTCGTTCAACGCGCCCGGCCCGGGCTATCTCGCCTTCATCCCGGGGGGCGGAATCTTTCACGCGGCGGTGGCCGATCTGATCGCCGATGCGGTGAACCGGTACGTCGGAGTGTGCGCGGCGGCGCCCGCGCTGGTACAGCTCGAGACCAACGTCGTTCGCTGGTTCTGCGAGATCGTCGGATTGGGGCCAGGCAGCGGCGGCGTTCTGACGAGCGGCGGCTCACTGGCGAACCTCACGGCCATCATCGCGGCGCGCCGCTCACTCCTCGGCGACGATTTTCGCCGGGCCACGCTCTATTGCGGCGACCAGACGCATCACGCCTTTCAGAAGGCGGCGATTCTCGCGGGATTCCCGGCCGCGAACATCCGCGAGATTCCGAGCGACGCGATGTTCCGCGTGCGCGCCGACCTGCTGGCCGGCGCGATCGCGCGCGACCGCGCGAGCGGCTACACGCCGTTCATGCTCTGCGGCAGCGCCGGAACGACGGCGACAGGCGCTGTCGACGACCTCGACGCGCTGGCACGGCTGGCGCGCCAGGAGTCGCTGTGGTTCCACGTCGATGGCGCGTACGGCGCGTTCTTCATGCTGACGGAACGCGGCCGCGCGGCCATGAAGGGCATCAGCGAGGCCGATTCGATCATCCTCGATCCGCACAAGACGCTCTTCCTTCCTTTCGGTACCGGCGCCCTGGTCGTTCGTGACGCGAGCGTGCTTCGACGCGCCTACAGCATGCACGCCGACTACCTTCCGGGGTTTCAGGAAGGGAGCGAGCTGATCGATTTCTGCGAGCTCTCGCCGGAGCTCTCACGCGACTTCCGCGGCCTGCGCGCCTGGCTGCCGCTCAAGCTCTTCGGCATCGAGCCGTTTCGCGAGCAGCTCGAGGAGAAACTCGATCTGTCCACGTGGGCGGCCGCCGAGCTGCACAAGATCGAGGGCATCGAGGTCGTCGCCGAGCCGCAACTCTCGATCATCGTCTTCCGGCTGGTCAGGCCCGGCACCGATCTCGACGCGCTCAACCGCGATTTCATCGCGCGCATCAACGCCCGGCAGCGTGTGATGCTCACGGGCGCCGTAGCCGGCGACCGCTTCGTCATCCGCATCTGCATCGTCTCGCATCGGACGCACATGGATCGGATGCAGATGTGCCTCGAGGACATTCGCGCGGCAGCAGCCGAACTGCGCGGTTGAACGCCAAGGCGGCTAACGGACTCGCCAACCGCAGTTTCGCAATCGTCGGATTTGAAAACACCCTCGTGGAGTCAATTCATGGACCCCCGGGAGGCAATTGATTGCTTCCCGGAGGCAATTGATTGGTTCCCGGAGGCAATTGATTGCTTCCCGGAGGCAATTGATTGGCTCCCGGAGGCAATTGATTGCTTCCCGGAGGCAATTGATTGCTTCCCGGAGGCAATTGATTGCTTCCCGGAGGCAATTGATTGCTTCCCGGAGGCAATTGATTGCTTCCCGGGCAATTGATTGCTTCCCGGAGGCAATTCATGAACTCACGGAGTCAATTCACGGACTCCCCCGAGGCAATTCATGGCCTCCCGTCACCAGATCGAACAGCGTTTTGACGCGTCGCGCACCATCGGCTGGCCGTCCTTGCAGCCGTACGCCTTCCAGAATTCGGGGTTCTGCACCGTGTGGGGGTCGGGAGTGGGGAGCCGGAGAAGAGATCGATGGCCCCGCGGCCATCTCCTCTACGACACCCGACTCCCGACTCCCGACCCCCGCAACATCACTTCGGTCGAACAATCGCGTTGATCGCCGCCAGCACCTTCAGCGAACGTTTCGACGTCCCACCGGTCGTCAGCTCGGACGGACCGTCGGTCATGATCGCTTTCTGGCCGTGCTTCTGCCACCAGCGGCCGACGTAGAGAAGGTCGCCGACTTTGCCGATGACCAGCTCTCCCGAGGAGGCTCGTCCCGTCTGGCGGAGCTCGACGACGAGGAGATCGCCATCCTCGATGCCCTGTTCGCGCATCTTGTCGCCGCGGGCGCGGAAGACGACTTCGCCTTTCTCGACGATGGAGGGAGGGAGTGGCGAGGTTTCGCCGGAGAGCTCGACCACCGCTTCACCCTGGCGAATCTCGCCGGCGATCGGTATGCCCACCGGGCCGCCTTTGTCGGCAAGCGCTCCGCCCGAGCGGCGCCGGCGGCGGAGGTCGAGGAGTTGGTGCGGCATCTTCGGAAAGTGCGCCACCAGTCCACTGCCGTGCTTCTGGCCGTCACCGTTGTCGAGAATCGTCTCGGCACGCTCCATGAGCGACTGCGCGCGGAAGGCGTCGGCGTGGGCTTCGCGAATCGTGTCGGCGAGAAGCGTTATGTTGACCGGGCTGGACGCTGATTTGGGTGTCTGGACCGTCAGCTCGCCAAGGTCGATCTCCGCGAGGTCGAGAACGGAGGCCACCTTGCGGAGGACGTTGATGGAAACATTGGCCCCTTTTTCGAGCGCGGCGAGGTGGCGGCGGCTCACGTCGGCGAGACGGGCCAGATGGGCTTGCGTGAAGCCTCGTTTGACCCTGGTGGCGCGTACTGTTTCTCCAAGCATGGGCAAATAGTAACCTATAAGTTACTAGCTTTCGGCAATGTTAGCAACTCACGACCGTTGCCCGTTCGTGGCCCTCAGAAGGTTGCACACCCCTCAAATCGCCGGCCACGACGGGCGCGAAACCGCCGAATGCCGACACAGACTCGCCTAAGGGGTGACGGATACTGGGGTTTCCACCCCCCGTGGATCAAAAATAGTTCACACGGGAAAAAGGAACATGGAGTGATGATTGCTCAGGAACGAAGGCACGAAGGCAGGATTTTGCGCTTCACATGTCAAAACTGATGGGTTTTCGCTCCGAGGCGACGCCCCTATAGATTGACACACATCATGCATCGGCATAAGATGCACTATATTGCACATGCCGACACGACTCGAGCAGTATCTGAAAAGCCGCGGGATCAAACCGGCGCACCTCGCTCGCGAATCGGGGTACAGCCGCCAGCACCTCTTGCGGATCCGAATGGGACGGATGGAACCGACTCGCCGCTGCATCGCCGCCATCATCGCGGCCTGCCGGCGCCTGGCGCATGAGCCGGTACGGGCCAACGACCTGTTCGATCTCGAAGAAGAGGAGCGGTAACGCACCATTCGGGCTGAGCCCGGTGCGGGATTCCTGCCTGCTGCGCTACCCGGCGTAGACGCTCCGATCGCGGCCAGGAAAGACACGAATCGGAGGCAAGGAACTTCGCACTTCGAAGAGGGTTCTACGCGGGGGAGAGTCGAACGTTGAGAGTCGAATGTTGAATGTTGAATGTTGAGTGTTGAATGACTCAGACCTACTGCTGCGTCCATTCAACATTCAACACTGAACATTCAACATTCAACATTGAGCCTTTCACCCCATCAGTCCCCGATCGGTGGCCCCGGCGGCACTTCCGGCAGTTTCGGCTGCGTCCGCGGCTGATCAGGACGCTCCAGGAAGCGGGCGATGTCTTCGCGGAGGGCGTGACGATGCGCGATCTCCGCATCATCGTGGATGCCCGCATCACCGAGCTTCACGGCAAGCCGCCGCAATCCCTCGCTGGCCTCGGCGCGCACCTGCGGATCCGCGTCGCCATTCGCCGCCAGATCCATGAGACGTGTGGCGGCCAGACGCGCGGTCGCCCTGACGATCGCACCGCGGTAGCCCGCCTCATGGCGTGTGACCGCGGCGATGACGTCGCCGACGACTTCGTTGAAGTCCGGATTTGCGGCGTCTTCGGCGTGGAACTGCACCAGCCGCGCGGCCCGGCGCGGATCGAGCAGCGCGGCCAGGGTGATGTCCGCGGAGGCCACCGCCGCGCTGACCGGATCGAAGGCCGGCGTGGTGTGGTGTTCGAAAAGCTCCGTGTTGCTGGTGACGTCGACGTTGCCGCGCGGCGGGATGAGCGCAAGGATGCGGGGCGGGATCTCCAGGAACCCGGGATCAAGCGTCGAAAGCACAGCGCTGAGTGCGTCGCGCTGCGCGGCGGCGGGAAGAATGCGGCGCGTCGGCGTCGGCACCAGGCCATCTTCTTCCTTGACGCTGTAGGTGTAATCGAGTCCGCCGATCGATTTGGCGGCCGCTTCGAGTTGATAGCGGTGATGCAGATAGAGCGGCACGAGCATCTCTTCGAGCTCTGCCAGCGGCGTTCCGATCGGGATGTTGCCCAGACCGAACTGAGACAACGCGATGCGCCGCACTTCGATCTCGTGGCCCAGCATCTCGACAGCGTTCCCAGGGCTGTCCCACACAGACGCCTGAGGATGCGCGGCGCTCACGGGACGTGACTCCGGATCGGTGATGAAGAGCGGCGCTTCGCGAACGATGCGATCGAGCTCCTGCTCTTCGTTCGCACCAAGCGAGAACTGGGCATAGGCATACCGGATGACCCACTTGTCATACGAACCGATCCCTTTGGCATAGGCATCGGAGAGATCGAGCTTCCCGCCGGTGATCTTCACGTACGGCGCTGGATAGTCCATCACCGAAGCCCGGCCGTAGCTCGACGCGGCCATGTTGTGGTCGAGCCCAAGGGTGTGGCCGGTCTCGTGGGCGGCGAGCTGGCGGATTCGGGCCAGCGCCATCATGGATGGTGACGTGGTCGGATCGAGCGCGGAGAGGGCGCGATCATGCAACTCGTCAAACTGCGGCACGAGTCCCTCGGCGATGAGCACGTCCGTGCGGATACGCAACGAGCCGAGCGTGACGTTCCCCTTGAGGATCTCCCCCGTCCGCGGGTCGATCACCGCGGCGCCGTACGACCAGCCTCTCTGCGCGCGATGGACCCAGTTGATCATGTTGTAGCGGATGTCCATGGGATCCGCGTCGGGCGGAAGGACCTTCACCTGAAAGGCATTGCGGAAGCCGGCGGCCTCGAATGCGGCATTCCACCAGGACACGCCCTCCAGCAGGGCACTACGGATCGGCTCCGGCGCGCCTGGATCGACGTAGTAGACGATCGGTTCGACCGGCTCGGAGACCGCGGCGCCCGGGTTTCTCTTGATTAAACGATGCCGCGCGATCCACTGTTTCTCGATCGGCCCGGTGAAAGGGCTGGCGAAGTCGAAGAAGTCGATGCTGAAGACACCGACGCGGGGATCGGCACGCCGCGGCGTATAGCCGGGAGGCGGCAGAGCGACGAGCGAGTGGTGCTCGCGCACGGTGACGCTGTCGGGAATGGGCGTGACGCCTCTGACGAATGCGCCCGGCGGGTCGCTGGTCTGGAAGGTCAGCACGGCCTCGATTTCTGTGTTGCGCGGGAACGCTTTCGTGCGCGGCAGGTAGATGGCGCAGCGGTCCCTGTCGAGCGTGTATTTTCCTTGCTGCGTCGCACGCAGCGTGCGGGTAACTCCTTGCTGGTCGCTGAGAAAAAAGTCGGTGGCATCGACGAGGACCGACGTCGCGTCGCTCGCTTCCACTTTGAACGACCACATCACCGAACGCGCGAAGGAATCGGCGACTGCGCGCCGCTCCGCTTCGTCGCTGCTGAGCGCGCGGAAGCGATTGTTGGTCGCCGTCATCAACACCTTCGGTCCGATCCGGTCGAAGGTGACGATCTGCGTCTGCCCGAGGACACCGCGATCGAGCCCGATCGGATTCGAGCCGACGCCCGCCGGCAAAGACGATTGGTAGAGCAGCTCTTCGCCGAACCGGGAGATCTGCATGAAGAGCTTGCCGCTCTCCGCGTCCCAGTAAAGAGGAATGTAGCCGTCGAGCTTATGCAGCTTGGCCGTCTTCGATTCGATCGTGGTCTTTTCCGGGACCACGACAGCCGCGGGTGCCGGCGGCGCAGGCGCCTGCGGTGGCGGTGCCGAGGTCGTCGTGCAAGCGGCGAGGAGGAGTAGCGCAGCGAGGCGTTTCATGAACAGGAATCTTGTCACGCGAAGGCGCGAAGACGCGAAAAAAGCCGCTGTTAGCTCTTAGCTCTCAGCTCTTGGTGCGCTCTTGGTGCGCTCTTGGTGCGCCTTTGCCCTTTCCCCTCCGAGCCAAGAGCTAACAGCTAAGAGCTAAGAGCTAATGACCTCCACACCCTTCATGTACCCCCGCAACGCCTCCGGCACCCGCACCGACCCATCCTCATTCTGGTAGTTCTCGAGGATGGCCACGAGCGTGCGGCCGATCGCCAGGCCGGAGCCGTTGAGGGTGTGAACGTAGCCCGTCTTCTTCTCCGTGGAGCGATAGCGGATATTGGCGCGCCGAGCCTGGAAATCGACGAAGTTGGAGCAGGAGCTGATCTCGCGATAGGTCTGCTGCCCCGGCAGCCACACTTCCAGGTCGTAGGTCTTCGCCGCAGTGAAGCCCATGTCGCCCGTACAGAGAGTCATGACGCGGTAGTGCAGACCGAGGGCGCGCAGCACGGCCTCGGCATCAGCGGTGAGCTTCTCGTGCTCCTCCCACGATGTCTCGGGCGTCGTGAATTTCACGATCTCCACTTTCTCGAACTGATGCTGTCGGATGAGACCCCGCGTATCTTTGCCGTACGACCCGGCCTCGCTGCGGAAGCACGGCGAGTAGGCGGTGTACGAGATTGGCAGTTTGGCCCCATCGAGAATCTCGTCGCGATGAAGATTCGTGACAGGCACCTCGGCCGTGGGAATCAGGTAGTAGTCGCGATCCGTCAGCTTGAAGAGGTCTTCCTCGAACTTCGGCAGTTGTCCCGTGCCCCGAAGCGAGTCGGCGTTGACCATGAACGGCGGGACGACCTCCACGTAGTTCTGCTGCTCGTGGATGTCGAGCATGAAGTTGATCAGCGCCCGATTCAGCTTCGCCCCGGCACCGGTCAAGATAGAGAACCGGGCGCCGGTGATCTTGGAGGCGCGGTCGAAATCGAGGATGCCGAGCGCCTCGCCGATGTCCCAGTGCGCCTTCGGCGTGAACGAAAACGCGGGTTTCTCACCCCAGGCGCGCTCGACGCGGTTGTGCGTCTCGTCCGGACCCACGGGAACGGATTCGTGCGGGACGTTGGGGAAGTAGAGCTCGACATTGCGCAGATCCGCCTCGATCACGGCGAGTTGCTCATCGAGCTTCCTGATCTCGTCGCCGACGCCCTTCATCGCCTCGATCTGCGCGCCGGCGTCCTGCTTGTTCTTCTTGAGGCTCGCGATCTCCTGCGACGCCGCGTTGCGTTGCGCTTTGAGCGCCTCGACTTGAGCGATGGTGCGGCGGCGCTCGATGTCGAGTTCGAGAAAGCGCTCGAGATCAACGTTCGCGCCGCGGTTCTTCAGCGCGGTGCGATAGGCGTCCGTATGTTCGCGGAGATATTCGCGGGAAAGCATGGCGGGGGATTCTAGCAGTGGGGCATCGTAGCGCCGCCAACGTAGCGCCGACGGCTCGTCGGCCGGACCGCCAGCGGCTCGCTGGCGGTTTGCGGGGTAACGCGCCGCCGAGCCGGCGGCGGTACAGCCAGCGAGCCGCTGGCGCTACGCTGCGCTAGTGCCGCACGGCACGGACGCGCGCCGACGGATTCGCCATTGGGGGGATGGGATCGGCCAGATCCCCTGTGACGACGAGAGCATAGCTCTGGCGCGTGCCGAAGCCGAGGTGGGCGGCGGTTACCGAGATGGTGTACGTGCCCGAGGTTGGTTGGGCGATCGAGACCACCTCGACGTTGTTGAGGCGATCGGGCTGCCCGGGATGGAGCGATTCGTTGCCGAACATCGAAGAGCCGGCCGCATCGGTCACAAGGAGATCGAGATCGTTTACAAGCTCCGGGGTTGGGTCCGACACACCTCGCGGTGTACCGGCGGGATCGGTCCAGACGAGCACAGCCTTCAACGGTGCATCAGGGATGACATTGAGCCGAAGCGTTGCGGTCTCCCCTTGGGCAAGACCCTGTGCGAGCGGCACATCAACCACCCGCGTGTGCAGGCGATCACCCGGAAAGTAAAGCGCATCGTCGAGCACGGGGAAGCCGAAGCCCTGTTCGTAGTTTGGGACCGGCTTGGCGGGCGTGAGTCCGACGTTGTAGATCCAATCATTTGGCACGGCACGCGCCGCGGCGATCAGGGTCGCCTTCAGCAGCGCCGCGCTCGGGACGAAGGCATTGGAAATCGTCGCTACGCCGGTCGGGTAGAAACCGTCCGTGAAGTATTGCCGGACGAGTGCCGCCTCCCCTGCCACGGCCGGCGCCGACCACGAGGTCCCCTCCTGTTCAGTGGTGATGCAGTCGTGCGTCGTAATGTCGCCGTCGCTGTCGCCGGCGAGCACGACGGCCGGGGCTACGACATCAGGTTTGACGCGGCCGTCGCGTGTCGGACCGATGAGCGAGAACGGCGACACGACGCTGTCGAGCTGGCCGGGATAGCGCGTCCCTCCGACTTGCAGCGTGTTCTTCGCACAGCCGGGCGCAGCCAGAGAACTGGCCGGCGGCGCACTCTCAGTGGAGAAGTTTCCGGTATCGAAGACGAGGAGCATGTCCGGATGCGACCAGACAAACGCGTCGACATCGCGGGCGCTGGCGGAGTAGTTCGCGGTCGGCGTCGGGAACCCATTCGGCGCGTCCTGCCGATCGCCCCACGAGTTCGAATGGATGCGAGCCCCCTGTCTGTAGGCCTGATCGAGGATCGGCGTCAGGTTGACCGGGCAACCGAAGCCCGGACGCTGGCTGCAGTTATCGCCGCCGATGAATCCCCCATCCTGCACGATCAGCTTGGCGCCCGGGGCGATGCCGTCGGCAGCGTCGTCATAGACCAGCGGCTGGTGACTGTCCGCGGCGGCCACCGCCGCGGCGATCGTGCCGTGGCGTGCGTTGTCGTACGCGGTCGGGTCGCTTGGATCGTCGCAGCCGAACGCGCCCGGGAACTGATCGCACGAGTAGAGAAAATCGTACGCGATGACCTTGCGACGGCTCGTGTCGACATTCGACGAGCTCAGCCCGCCCTGCGGCGTCCCGGTGTTGATCGGAGGACGCGAGCCGTCGGGCTCGGCAAAATAGCAGCTATCCCAATCGAGGCCTGTATCGAGGACGGCGATGATCTGGCGTTGACCAAGGATGCCATGATCGAACAGCGGCCTCCCATCCCCGTCCCATCCTGACTGCACCGACCGGGAGGAGATGTCGTCGGCAATGACCGGGGACGTCAGAAGCAGGAGCATGACAAATAACTTGCGCACCGCAAGGACGGAACGGAGGAGGGTGATGGCGCCATTCCGAGGCGTCGCCCCCTACTCTCGGAACCGTTACTTCTGGCACACTTCATTCGTATTAGGAAACGACATGACACGACTCCTACCTGATCCCGAGCTCGATCGGCTCGTCCGAGAGCTCAACGAAGAGCGCCAGACGGCGGCGGCGAACGCGAGCCGTTCCCCCTGGCCGGCGGCACAGGTGCCGAGCGGCAACCCGCTGGAGACCCTGCTCATCGACGTGGCGAGACGCGGCGCGAGCGACCTGCTCATCATCGCCGGCGCGCCGACCATCTTCCGCGTTGGCGGACGCCTGGTACGAGGAGAGAGCGCGCCTCTTTCCGGCGACGAGGTGGCCGCGCTGCTCGACACCTACATGACACCGCGCATCCGCGAGCGGATTGCCGAGGATGGCGCGGTCGACTTCTCGCTTCGGCTGGCCCCGCAGGCGGAAGCCGGCGAGCGTACCTGGCGCTTCCGCGTCAACATTCACCGGCAGCGCGGCACGCTTGCCGCCGCCATCCGAGCGTTGCCAACCAACGTTCCTACGATCGCCGGACTGGGTCTGCCACCTGTCCTGGGCGAACTGGTGAAGCCGACACGCGGTCTGGTCCTCGTCTGCGGCCCGACCGGCGCGGGAAAGACGACCACGCTCGCCGCGATGATCGGGGCCATCAACCGCGACGACGCCCGGCACGTCATCACCATCGAAGACCCCATCGAGTACGAGCACCGCAACGTTCAGTCGGTCATCGAACAGGTCGAGGTCGGCCGCGACGCTCCCTCGTTCGCCTCCGCCCTGCGCGCGGCGCTGCGTCAGGATCCCGACGTCATCCTGGTCGGGGAGATGCGCGATCTCGAGACCGTGGCCACGGCCCTGACGGCGGCCGAGACCGGACACCTCATCCTCTCGACGTTGCACACGGGCGATGTGGCTCACGCGATCCACCGCATCGTCGATGTCTTCCCCTCGGCGCAACAGACCCAGATCCGCCAGCAACTGGCATTGAGCCTCAACGCCATCGTCGTCCAGCAGCTCGTCCCCTCCTCGGCAAGCGACGGACGCGCCGTGGCCGTGGAGGTGCTGCTGGCCAACGCCGCCGTCCGCAATCACATCCGCCGCGACAAGATGGAGAACCTCATCACCGAGATCACCCTCGGCAAGCGCCAGGGAATGATTTCGATCGAGGACTCGCTGGCGCGGCTGGTGAGACAGGGAGTGATCACGGTAGAGGATGCCAGGATCCGCTCCACGCGCCCGGAAGAGCTGGAGAGTCAGTTGCGGTCGTGAGGCCTGGGACGCTCGCGTCGCAGACCACCGCCCCTACGCTACAATCCCTCCCCCTTCGCGATGAGCAAGTTCTACATCACCACGGCCATCCACTACGTCAACGACGATCCGCATATCGGGCATATGTACGAGAACGTCGTGGCCGACGTCATCGCCCGCCACCGGCGGCGGATGGGGGACGATGTCTGGTTCCTCACCGGCGCGGATGAGCACGGGCAGAAGATCGAGCGGGCGGCGGCGAAGGAAGGGATTCTTCCCATCGAGCTGGCCGATCGTGTCGTGGCCAAACACCACGAGATGTGGCGCAAGCTCGACATCAGCTACGACGATTTCATCCGCACGACGGAGCAACGCCACCACCTCGGCGTTCTGGAGCTGATCCGTCGCATTCAGGAGCGGATGCCGGACAACATTTACCTCGGCGAGCACTCCGGCTGGTATTGCCAGAATGAAGAGACGTTCATCCCCGAGAATCAAGTTCGCGATGGGAAAGACGAGAGCGGCCATCCCGTGGAGATGACCACCGAGCGCAACTTCTTCTTCAAACTCTCGCGCTTCACCGAGCCGCTCCTCGAGCACTACCGCCGGAATCCCGGCTTCGTCTATCCGCCGACACGCCTGAACGAGGTGGTCTCGTTCGTCGAGCAGGGGCTGAAGGATCTGTCGGTTTCCAGGACGTCGATCACCTGGGGCATTCCCTTCCCCGGCCATCCCGATCACGTCGTCTATGTCTGGCTGGACGCGCTGACGAACTACATTTCCGCGCTCGGCTTCGGCAGCGCCGAACACGCACGGTTCGATCACGACTGGCCCGCCGACATCCATCTCATCGGCAAAGACATCATCCGCTTCCACGCGGTCTACTGGCCGGCGTTCCTGATGGCGGCGGGGCTTCCGCTGCCCAAGCGGATCGTCGGTCACGGCTGGTGGCTGCGCGACAATCAGAAGATCTCGAAGTCGCTCGGCAACGTGGTGCGGCCGTACAACATCATCGACGAGTTCGGCGCCGATTCGCTGCGCTACTTCCTCCTGCGCGAGATGGTCTTCGGGCAGGACCAGAACTATTCGGACGAAGCGTTCCTCGGCCGCTATAACGCCGACCTGGCGAATGACCTCGGCAACACGCTCTCCCGCTCGACCAGGATGACCGACACCTATTTCGGCGGCAGGACTCCGCCGACGTCGTGTCCCGCCAACGAACTTCTTCGCACCGCGGAACAGGTCGTGCCGGAGTACCTGAAGGCGATGGACGAGCTGGCCTTCCAGCGCGCGCTCGATGCCGCATGGAAGCTGCTCGTGGCCGTGAACGGCTACATCGTCAACAAAGAGCCGTGGAAGAAGTTCAAGGAAACCGGCGCGGATGAAACGCTGTCGCGCATTCTGTGGAACACGCTCGAGGCGCAACGGATCGTCTGGGTGATGATGGCGCCGTTCATGCCGTCGACGACGCGCGAGGCGCTGACCCGCCTCGGCGCCGATCCTGGCTTCATCAGCCGCGACGCGCTGGCGTGGGGCGGCCTGCCGAACGGTGCGCCGGTCCGGGCCATCGAGGCCATCTTTCCGCGCATCGACATTGAGGCATACATCAAAGGAGTACACGTGGAAGAGAAGAGTGAAGTGCCCGCCGCTGCCAGTGCACCGGAACCAGCCCATTCCGGCCCCCCGATCGAGACTACCCAGGCCGCGCCGCCGGACAATGCGAAGATCAGCATCGACCAGTTCATGGAGATCGACCTCCGTGTCGCCGAAGTCCGCGCCGCGGAACGAGTACCGAAGTCGAAGAAGCTGATGAAGATGACCGTCTTCACCGGCGACGAAGAGCGGACGATCGTCGCTGGCATCGCCACGAAGTACACCCCCGAGGAGCTCGTCGGACGCAAAATCGTCATCGTGGCTAACCTGCAACCGGCCAAGCTGATGGGCATCGAATCGAACGGCATGATCCTGGCCGCCTCGATCGACGGCGAACCATCGCTGCTGAGCGTCGATGCGGCAGTTCCGGCGGGAACGAAGGTAAAGTAAGCGTTCTAATTCCGAACACTCCTCCGAAAAGCAAACGGCATAGCCAAACCACTAGAAACGTGATTCCCCTTTCTCCACAATGACTTAGCCCCTTGCTACCCCATGGCAGCGCTCTTGGACTACTTCCCAGCGAGTTCGAGAGCGAAAAGGGGTAGCAACTAATGAGCATTGCCGAGATCGCAGTTCCTGACCTTCCGTACCACCCAACCGACGATGCCGCATTGCCGACGGTACTGATCGTCGAAGACGAGCGGAAGCTGCGCTGGTCGCTGATCGAGCAGTTCCGGGCCTTGCACATCGCTCCGTTCACGGCCAGCAGCGGCTTCGAGGCCATTCGCGTCGCCTCCGAGAGCCGGCCGGACCTCATCCTGCTCGACGGGCTGCTCCCGGAGATGCACGGATTCGAGATCTCCCGCTTCATCCGGCACATCGACCCCGACTACCGTCCGCACATCGCCATCATGACGGCGATCTACAAGCACACGCGCTATCAGAACGAGGCGAAGCTGCACTACGGCATCGACGACTACCTCATCAAACCGCTGCATCCCCAGGCTGTGGCCGGACTCGTGCGGCGCGTTCAGGCGGGGTCTCGATGAGCGCCCGCAACGAAACACGCGGCCGCGTGCTGATCGTCGATGACCAGCACGATCTCCTGGAAGGGATGAAGGCGCTGCTCGAGATCAGCGGTATCGACGTGGTCATGCACGACTCGATGATCACGCTGCCGTTGATCCTGCGAGAAGCCGACCCGGATGTCGTCCTGCTCGACGTCAGCCTCCCCGCGCTCTCCAGCACCGCCGCACTCCGCCAGGGGCTCAGGCGTCTGCTCCGGACCAGCGCCCTGCTCGTCCTCTTCTCCGGCCGTTCTCCGAACGAACTGGCCGCCATGACCGAAGAGCTCGGCGCGGATGGCTTCATCACGAAGTCGCAGGAGCCGATGGAGATCATCGCCCGCATTCAAACCCTGATCGATCACAGCCGCCTGCTGCGCACGACCTACAGAAACGAGGCCTCGAATGACGCAACTCACGCCGCATCTGCTCCTGCGTGCTGACCCGGGCGCGTCTCGCGCTGCCACCCTGCTTGGCACGGCCGGGTACATGGTCAGCAAGATCGTCGACGACGCCACCATGGAACGGATCTCCGGAGCGCCGAACGTCGAGGGCGTTGTCATCGATCTGCCGGTGCTCACCGCCATTGCCCTGGTTCGCAGGATCGAGGCGCTGCACGGACAAAACGTCGCCATCATCGTCATCGCGGCGGCTGTGGAGACGGTCAGGCGCGCGCTCCCGTCGGTACGGGTCATCAAACCCGAGGAGATCGACGACGACCTCGTCTCGACCGTCGATCTGGCACTCATCGCGCAGCCGATCCGAAGCACAGCCTAAAAAAATGCCCGTTGCTCGGCCGTCGCAACGGGCTGGCGCGCTAGAGTGCGCCCACTGGGTCGCCGCGAGTTTCGGATCAGCGACGGACAGCAACTTACGTCCGCGGCTGCGTCGCGTCTCTATGTTTTTGGAAAGCTCAGCAGCGCGGTTAGGCGGTCGCGCGGTCGCGCGGTCTCGGGGTCTCTCGGCGGGGAACGTACCGGACAGCACGGGACCTGGGAACTGCGAGACCGCGTGACTGCGCGACCGCGTGACCTGCACGGCCGCGACACCTCAGCCACTCACAACATCGTCGATGATCCCCACAACGACGGAGCGGACTGGGCCGTCCTTCGAGTCGAACACCTGCCGCGCGCCATTGCCTTCGTCGAGTACGAGAACGCGCTCGTGGGCGCCGGCGCCGACCGAGTCGGCGGCGATGAGGTAGTCGCCGGTCGGGTCGCCCGAGGGTGAGGTCTTCTCGATCACCAGGAGCTTCTTGCCTTCGTAGAACGGGTGCTTGATCGTCCCGTGGATCTCGCCGATGACGCGTCCGAGGATCACGAGATGTTGACCCCGTCGACGATCGCCAGGATGGCGTGATCGATCGGTACGAACGCCGGATCGAGAGACATGGCCGCCTCACGCCCGCCTTCGTACGAGACCAGCTCGCCCGGGCCGGCCATGCGCGTGGCATCGGCGGCGACGATGGCCTTTCCTTTCGGCTTCAGCATCTTGTCCAGCGGCTGCACGATGAGCATCGGCACGCCCTCGAGTCCGGGCGTCACCACGCACGGTACGACCTGACCGATGACGCGGCCCAGAAGCATCAGCCGGCCTCCCCATCCAGATCGAGGAGAGGGGCGATGTCGAATCGCATCACCGCTGCGATTTCGCGCTCCATGATCTCGTGCGGCGCTGCGATGAGCCGATGCGAGAAGCCTCGGGGCGATGGAGCGTCTCGGGTTCCTTCGGCCGCCAGGGCCGCTGCCGCTTCGACGTCGTGGAGCGAGCCGGCCATCAGCGCGATTCCCTTGCCCGCCAACCCCGCGTCGGCAAGGCGCATCTCGATCAGCTCGACCGGCGTTCCTTTGAGAGCCGCTTCCACGGCGCGAACGATCGAGGAGGCGGTCTCGGTCTCGATGATGAGAAGCGAGCCCGTCGATTTCCGGCGCGCCCCGAACGCCGCGTCGAAGAGTACCGGATGCGCATCCGGCAGGAAGCTGTGATCGATGATCGCGCTGCCGCTCGTCGCCAGCGCCTCGGCCAGCGACTCGGCGGTGGCGGCGGTCGAACCGCCGAACACGACCAGATAACGGCCGTGCGTCACCGTTCCGGCCCGCACGAATGCGATGGGCGCTTTCTTTAGAATGGAATCGACCGCGCAGACGCCCGACGGAATGTCGGAGAAATCGAGGACGGCGAAAGCGGACGTCTTCCTCATCACGTGATCCTGAAGTGACCGACGAGCACGCAGCGGCGCCAGCGTGAGAATGATCGCGGTCCGGTCATGCCGTCGCCGGTGGGGCTGGCGATCGTGAAGGAGCAATAGCCCTCGCCATCGAGCCCGAGGCCGGCCTGCGAGCGGCCGTTCTTGACGAAGATCGAGCAGTCGCACGCCTTGGCCATGCGGCTGAGATTGTCGAGATCCTTCGAATGCATCACCGCGGTGTGACGGTTCCCGCCTTCCAACTGGACCGCCAGATCGATGGCACGGTTCGCGTCGGAGACTCGAACGACGGGCATGACCGGCATCATCTGTTCGGTCCAGAGCAACGGATGGCTCTCATCGACCTCGACGACGACCAGGCGGACCGCGTCGGGAACGTTCATCCCCATCCTGGCCAGAATCGCGGAGGCGTTCTTTCCGACGAGGTTCTTGTCGATCCAGGCCTTCTGCCTCGGGCCCTTCATCTCCGTGAACACGACTTTCTCCAACTCGGCGAGCCGCTCCCGCGGAAGAACGACCGCCCCTTGCCGTCCCATCGAGGCGATGAGGGCGTCGGCGATCGACGAGACGGCGATGGTTTCCTTCTCGTCGGTGCAGATGATGTTGTTGTCGGTGGAGGCGCCGAGGATGATGTCGCGCGCCGCTCTGTCGATGTCCGCCGTCTCGTCCACGACCACCGGCGGATTCCCAGGGCCGGCACAGATGGCCCGCTTGCCACTGCTCATGGCAACCTTGACGACTTCTCCCCCACCCGTCACGACCACCAAACGCACGCCTGGATGCTTCATCAGCTCCTGCGCCGACTCGATAGTCGGGTTGGCCACGCCGGTGATGACATTGGCAGGGCCGCCGGCGCCGGCGATGGCCTTGTTGAGCAGGGCGATGGTCTGCATGCAGCAGTTCTTCGCGTACGGGTGGACGTTGAACACGACGCTGTTGCCGGCGGCCAGCATCCCGATCGAGTTGCAGATGATCGTGGATGTGGGGTTGGTGACGGGCGTGATGGCGCCGATCACACCGAACGGCGCGGGCTCGACGAGCGTGAGACCGTTGTCCCCCGTCGTGGCCACGGGAACGAGATCTTCCAGGCCCGGGGTCCTTTCCGTGACGAGTCGATTCTTGATGACCTTGTCTTCGTAGCGTCCAAGGCCGGTCTCTTCAAACGCCGCTTTCGCGAGAACCGATTCGTTCTCGCGCATCGCCTGGCGCATCGCTTCGAGGATGCGGGCTCGATGGGCGAGCTTGAGCGCGACGAACTCTTTCTGTGCGGTGGTCGCCGCGCGCACGGCGTCGGATACCGTGGCAAAAACCCCGAGACTCATCTCGTGAGACTGGACGGGCGGAGGGCCTTCGGCTCCGCTCCGGGCAGGTTCCGCGCCGCGGCCGCCCATCTCGGCGGCGATGCGCCGCGCGATCTCGTCGATTTCCTGATCGGTCAGGCGCGTCATCGGCGGCTCACTTCTTGTACTTCACGGTATCGGCAACATGCCAGCTGTCGACGATGGCCATGACCACCGAATCGACGGGACGCTTGTCCGTGACCACGGTTTGCCGGGCCGAGCTTCCGGCCGCGATCAGCACGACCTCGCCCGGACCGGCTCCCACCGCGTCAGCCGACACGATCGCATTGCCGCTCTCGCGGCCTTCTTCATCGAGAGGACGCACGACCAGGAGTTTGATCCCCTGCATGCTCTCCTCCTTAAGCGTGGCCACGACGGTTCCCACGACTCTCGCGAGTTGCATTGGACGTAGGTCCTGTTACTTCTTCTTCTCGTGACCCTGCGGCGCCGCCTGCTTTCGGCCGAGCGGCATGATGACGTCGACCTGGTCGTGCGGCCGGGCGATCACGTGCACGGTCACGACGTCGCCAACCCGTCCTGCCGCGGTCTGCGCCGCATCGCACGCCGCTTTCACCGCCGCAACATCTCCGCGGACGACGATCGTTGTGTATCCGCCACCCGTCTTCTCATAGGAGACGAGATCCACTCGCGCAGCCTTAACCGCCGCGTCGGCGGCTTCCACTACCGCCGGAAAAGACCTCGTTTCGATCATGCCTAGTGCGTCTGTCATGCGTCCTCCTCAAAATCGGAAACTAGAAACCAGAAGGCGGGGGTCGGGAGTCGGGAGTCGGGAGTCGGAGAAAAACCCCGTTCAGCGATCTGCCTTCTGGATTCTGCTTCTAGCTCATTTCTGCTCTCTGGTTTCTAGTTCTCTATTTCTGGTTCTAGTTTTCTCGTTTCTGCTTTCTGGTTTCTGGTTTGCTTTTCACGGCCTTCCGGCGCGTCCGGCAATCGATGCAATGGCCTGCTCCGCAGCCCGGTATCCGACGTCGATGTCGCGTTCTTCGCCGCCGAGGTAAACGCGCCCGAAGCTTCCAAAGGCCCGCACCTCGAGGACATTGATGTTGGCCGCCTTCTCCGCCTCGTTGGCCGCAATCGCCGCGTAGCCCGCGGGCGCCACCTCCAGCACATACAGGGTCTGCCCCGGAACGATCATGTCACCGTGACGGGTCCTGTTGATGAGCTGCGTATGGTAGTCGGAGATGTTGCGGATCACCTGGCTGGAGGTGATCTCGGGCTTGATGCGGTCTGTTTCCTTCAGATTCAGAGAATCGAGGATGGCCTGGCCGGCCTGGCGCACATCGGCCTGTGAATCTGAGTGCAGTTCGAGCATGCCGTAGAGGCGCTCGATGATCATCATCCCCGGCCGGACGTCGGTGGCCTTGAGGGCGACGTCGGTCACGCTCATGATCTCCATGCCCGGCGAAACCTCGACGAACAGCGAGGCCTGGCCCGGCACCGGAAGAAATCCCTGAGCGATCGTTCCGAGGAACGAAGCGAACTGGGGCTGCAGGCTGTCGATGAATACATAGCAGCGAAGCTCAGCCACCGTTCACCTCTTCCCCGAGGCCAATTGCGTGGCCTCTTCCAGAATCTTGACACTATTGGAGCTGCCCACGCGGGTGGCGCCCGCTTCCACCATCTTCAATACGTCGGCGTAGGTGCGTACTCCGCCGGAAGCTTTCACGCCGAGCTTACGGGGAGCCACGGTGCGCGCCATCAGGGCGATGTCCTCGACGGTGGCGCCCGCCTTCGAGAAGCCGGTCGAGGTCTTCACAAAGCCGGCACGCGCCTTCATGGCAAGCTGGCATCCTCGGACCTTTTCCTCGTCGTTGAGCAGCGCGGTCTCCAGGATGACTTTGGAGACGGCACGCGCTTCGTCGCAGGCCTCGACCACTCCGCGGATGTCGCGCGCCACCAGACGGTCGTCTTTGCTCTTCAGCGCGCCGATGTTGATCACCATGTCGATTTCCTGCGCCCCTTCCCGTAGAGCGCGGCGCGCCTCGAGGGTCTTGATCTCCGGGGACTGCGCGCCGAGCGGGAAGCCGACCACGGCGCAGACCTTCACTGAGGTCCCGCGAAGGAGGGATTTCGCCTTGGCCACCCATGTCGGATTCACGCACACGGAATAGAAGCCGAACCGCGAAGCCTCCTGACAGAGTTTCTCGATGTCCTCGGCGGTTGCTTCGGGCTTGAGCAGCGTGTGGTCGATCAGCTTGACCAGCTTCTCCGGGGGAAGGACGTTCGTGGCGGGCAGCGTGGAGGCACCGCCCTGCTGGAGGAGCTGCCGCACCCGGTCGGCGATCCGAGCAGTGTCCTCCGCTGACAAGTCGCTGCCCCTCGAGCTCACCCCACGCCCTCCTTTATCCATCTCGCGGATCATCTTCACCCGCGCGCGGTGCCGATCCGCGGTGCACTCCGTTTCGAGAAAGACCTCGACGATCCGTTTCGCCGTGTCGACATCCACCTGACCGGCCCCGAGCGTCAGAACGTTCGCATCATTATGCTCGCGGCTGTTTCGCGCAAGTATCTCATTGTAGGCGGCTGCAGCCAGGATGCCGGGCACTTTGTTGGCCGTCATGGCCGAGCCGATTCCGGCTCCGTCCACCATGATTCCGAAGCGGACGGTCCCCGCTGCGACGAGATCGGCGACGGCTTTGGCGATCCTGGGATAGTCGACAGCGTCCTTACTGTGGGTACCGAGATCGTGAACGGTATGACCCTTCTCGCGCAAATGAGTCTTGAGCTGCTCTTTCAGCTCAAAACCACCATGGTCCGCCCCCAGGGCCAGCGGAAACGTTCGAGTTTTCAGGGAGCTCACGATCGGCCCGCGAGAATAGCATAGCGTTGGTCGGGGGTCGGGGGTCGGGGGTCGGGGGTCGGAGCCGATCCAGTTCCGACTCCCGACTCCCGACCCCCGACTCCCGAGCCGATCAGTGCCCCGCTGCTGCCCGGCGCCGGTTCAGGACCTGAAACACCTGTGACCAACTGCCGTTGCCGAGGGTCCAGACGTCGGAGAGGTAGAAGCCGCTGTAACCGCCGAACATGATGA
>Ga0210394_10000443_pt1 | contig 88346 bp, 65 predicted proteins | sample IncBWC12MmetaG_FD_160121 | JGI IMG/M metagenome (GOLD analysis project Ga0210394, IMG submission 160121) | Forest soil microbial communities from Barre Woods Harvard Forest LTER site, Petersham, Massachusetts, United States - Inc-BW-C-12-M | ecosystem: Environmental > Terrestrial > Soil >...
TAAGGCCCGCGTCCGCCGCAACCACGGGCGGCTTCCTTCTAACGGCTTAATCGAACGCGCGCAGAACACCCTGCCCGCCCCAACTCTTTCGCGAAACGCGCGTCCGATTAAGCACTAGCGTCATCCACTCGCGACCGGATCGGCCTTGCGGACTTCGTGGAAGAGTGGGCGACACGCCTGATCTTTGCCGGTGGTCCAGACCCCTTTCTCTTCTTTCCCGAAAACTCTATAAGGGCGATTTCTCACGAGGAAATTGCGGTTCAAATGCCTTGTAGAAAAAAGTGGCCTTCTTGGCAGCCCACTCCAACAGTGTCGGACTCTCCGCGTCCGTCAAAATTTGTGCTTTGGAATAGACAGCGATTCGGCACGCCTGCCTATTATCCAATCGTTCCCATTCCATTGGTTCGCCAACAATCTGCTCGAAATCATTTTTGCGTGAGAGTAGTTGTTCAAAGCGTTTGTCACGATGGATACCGTCCCGCGTTGCGAGCAAATCCGCGTCCGCTGCATAGGAGCGCACTCGCTGGGCTGCGTCACGAACTAGAAGGGCACCGGCCTCAGTACGGAAAGATTGGATCGCCCTAATGACCGACTCGAAAGTGATTACTTGCCCTTGAAATTCCCCATTTGCTCCAGTCACCGGCAGCTGCCCGTACCCGTGCCGATACATTATGTCAATGGCAAAGGCTACACGCTCATGCGGCTGGACGCTCCTAAGCTGTTGGTCAATAGGAAGCAGGTCTTCGAGCGTTAGGGCCATGGTTTGAACACCTCCGGCGCGGTTTGGCTATCTATGATCCGACGCAATGATACTTACATGAATATCCATTTTTCGGGGAGAGGGGGCAAAGCCGAGATCTCCTAATTCACGAATAAGAAGTGCTGACTGCGTACTTGAACATTGCGAGCGGTTTGTCGGCGACTCGGAGGCTATCATCCGAAGCAAGGAACAGATCGCAGGCAGGTGACCGTGATTAGACTGCGGATAGAAATTGACCGGCGTAAGCGAGCGGGCTCAGATTGTCCGCGACATGCCGCGAAAAGTTTAAGACTCGCCACTATCCAAAATTCGAAAGCCCTTCCCTGAATACCTTGGGGAGTTTGCGGGTCTCAACGACAGCCATCGGGCCCCGTCCTGTTATTTCCATCTGGCAAAGATGCGCTTGTATTCGTCCTCCGCGGCCTTGGCGGCGTTCTCCGGCGTTTCATCGCCACGCGCCACTTTGGCGAACATAGTGGGAATGACCCAAGCTTTGAACGCTTCGTCGATGGCGGTGGTGCCATAGCCGGGATAGCCCACGTTGGTGGCCCAATCGAGGACATTACTGAGGACTTTGTATTTGTCGGGGGGAGTGGCTCGCGAATCGTTGGAGAGTTCCTGTGACAGATTGGGGACAGCGCTGGGGAAGCAAGGGAAATTGTAAAACTGTCCGGCGGAAAAGGAGTCGTGGAAAGCGTCAATGAAATCAATCAGAAATTGCTGGGCGCCATCCTTGTTTTCGGCGAAGTCCCAGATGATGTAACAGTCCATGACGTTCTCGGCAGCGATACGGCGCACGGGGCCCTTCAGTGCCTGGCTGATCATGATCTTGCTGTCGATGGGCAGATGTTCGCGTTCCGCTTGCCTTGTGATGGAGATGGCGTTGGTGACGTACGAAACGCGCCCGGCAAGCATAGCCTGATTGTTGGAGGACGGAATCCAGGTGAAAACCTCGGGTGTTTCTGATTCCTCAAAAAGAGCCTTCATGAATTTTAGGGCTTCGATGGTTTCTTTTGAATTGATGGTGACGTTTCCGGCTTCATCTTGTTCGGCGCCGCCGAAGGACCAAAGCAGCGCGCGCATGGCCATGCTGGTATCGAGCTCTTGCGAGAGCCCCAGGCCGCAGGGATGGCCAGACTTGTCACGGATTTTCCTAGCGCCGACGCGCAGATCTTCCCAGGTGTCGGGACCATTGGGGAAGCCTGCGTCGGTCCACCAATCCTTATGCCAATTGCCGGGGTCGGGAACGTAGGAATCGGAAAAAGCGAAATAGCGCTTGGTTTTTGGATTGTACGTAGACTTATGCGCCAGATCGATTTTCTTGCCGTGTTTTTTTTCGACTTCCTGGTAAACGTGAGCCATGTCAATGGTCTGCTTTTCGTAGGCCGCGGGAGGCGAGAGCAGCATGAACAAATCGTGACCTTTCTGCGCGGAAGCTTCGGAAGCAGCCTTGACGGCCAGGTCAACGAGATTAACGTGATCCACGATGACGTTGGTGTTGTTCTTCTGTCCCCATTGCTTGCAGAAGGTTCCGTCGAACCACGCATCGTAAGCGGGAACGAAGTGGCTCCACTGAAGAATTTTCAGTGTTTTTTGTTGTGCAGCGGAACGTTCCGGGAAGAGGAAAAACGGACTTGCGCCCGTGCCGAGAGTGAGAGCGCCGCTGCCGGTCAGCTTGAGGAAGTCACGACGAGACAGCCCCCGGCGTTTCTTTCTGCCCATGTCGTTTCTCCTCCCCAATTGTCTTACTGAAAACTCAAAATGCTCCTGTCTTGCGCTTTACGCATCACGCTGAAGCGCCGCTATCGCTCGTCGCCGAAGCGCTTGATGTCTTCGGGTCCTTCCTTGAGAGGGCCGGCGCTGCGGCCCTGCACGAGTTCGCGGATTTGCTCGACGATGTCCGGATTGGCGAGCGTGGTGATGTCGCCGGTGTCCATGTGATTGGAAATGGCGGCGAGGACGCGGCGCATGATTTTGCCGGAGCGGGTCTTGGGCATGTCCGGAACGATATGAACGGCCTTGGGCCGGGCTATTTTGCCGATCATGGTTTCGATGGTCGAGACCACTTTGTCCTGGATGGCTTTGGAGGTCGGAACGCCGGGCTTCAGTGAGATGTAGACGACCGGAACGCGCCCTTTGACTTCGTCCACTTCGGGAACGACGGCGGCTTCGGCGATTTCACCGATGGTGAGGCAGGCGGATTCCACTTCCTTGGTGCCGAGGCGATGGCCGGCAACGTTGATGACGTCATCCACACGGCCGAGAATGCGGTAGTAGCCATCGGCGGGGAGCACGGCGCCGTCGGCGGCGTAATAAGGCCAATCGCGCCAGTCCTTGCTCTTGGGATTCTTGTTGTATTTTTTGTAGTACTGATTGACGAAGCGCTGCGGGTCGCCCCAGATGGTTTGCATGATGCCGGGCCACGGATTGCGAATGCAGATGTTACCGGCGTTTCCGGAGCCGGCGGTCACCACTTTTCCTTCCTCATCCCAAATGACGGGATAAATGCCGAGGACCGCGGGACCGGCACTGCCGGGCTTCATGGGATCGAGGGCAGGCTTGGTGGAGCAAAGGAAGCCGCCGGTTTCTGTTTGCCACCAGGTATCCACGATGACGGCTTCGCCTTTGCCGACGTTGTTGTAATACCACTTCCAAACTTCCGGTTCGATGGGCTCGCCGACGGTGGTCATGTGCTTGAAATGGTAGTTGTAGATTTTTGGCTCGTGGAAACCGGCTTTGCGAAGCATGCGGATGGCGGTGGGGGAAGTGTGGAAAATGTTGACGTCGAGTCGTTCGGCGATGCGCCAGGGGCGGCCGGCGTCGGGGTACTGCGGAACGCCCTCGTAGAGCACGCTGGTCGCGGCGAGAGCCATGGGGCCGTAGACGATGTAGGAATGACCAGTGATCCAGCCGATGTCGGCCATGCACCAGTAAACGTCTTCGGGATGAATGTCCTGATAATACTTGGCGGTTCCGGCGACGTAGGCGAGATAACCGCCGGTGCGATGCTGGCAGCCCTTGGGTTTGCCAGTGGTGCCGCTGGTGTACATCAGGAAGAGAGGAGCTTCGGCGTCCTGTGAGACGGGTTCGACGGTCTGACCACGATAATTTTTCAGGACTTCGTCCACGAAAAAGTCGCGGCCCATAATCATGGGTGTTTCGGACGAATATTTCCCGGGATAGCGCCTCCAGACGAGGACTTTTTCTATGTTCTGACCCTCTTTCGTCGCGGTTTGCACGGCGATATCGGCGCTGGCTTTGTGATCCACCCACTTGCCATTGCGGCTGTAGCCGTCGGCGTAGATGAGGACGCGGCTGCCGGAATCGGCGGCACGCAGGCCGCAAGCTTCGCCGCTAAAGCCGCCGAAGACGACGGAGTGGACGATGCCGAGCCTGGCGCAGGCCAGCATGGTGATGGGCAGCTCCGGGATCATGGGCATGTGGATGGTGACGCGGTCGCCGGTTTTCAGTCCGGCGAAATCGCGAAGCATGGCGGCAACTTCGTTCACGCGCTTGTAGAGTTCCTGGTAGGTGATGACGACAGTGGATTCGTTCTCGTGCTCAGGGACGAAGATCAGAGCGGCTTTGTTCTTGTACTTGGCGAGATGGCGGTCCACACAGTTGTAGCAGGCGTTGAGTTTGCCGCCGACAAACCATTTCCAGAATGGCGGGTTGGATGTGTCCAGAGTCTTGCGCCAGGGTTTGTCCCAATCGAGCAGGGAAGCGTAGTGGTCGAAACATTTGGGGAAATTCTTCTCGCTAAACTTTTTGGCGAAGGAGGGATCGTTAAGATTGGCCTGGGCGATGAATTTCTTGGAGGGATGGAAATACTCTTCTTCCTTCCAGTGGACGGCAATCTGCGATTCGGTGAGCTTCTGCTTGCCCTTCGATGCTTTGGTTTTCTGGCGGACTTTGGCCACGGCGGCGGCTCCCTTGGAAGTTGGAAATTAGTCGCGACACGACAACGGGGAACGATTTGTCGGGCAAGCCCGTTTCCTAGAAACGAAAGAGCTTGCTCGCCCTGATGATGCTACCGTGCAGGCGCGCGAGTCAAACGGCGCAGGCCGCTATTTCATGCCACCGACCTCGTCCCAGATGAGAGTGCCGTGTGTCTCTTTTAGGAAAATGGAACCGACAACCAGCGTGATGCCGGCCACGATCATCGGGTAATAAAGGCCCGCGTATATATTACCTGTGCGTGCGCACAGCCATAAGCCGGTAAGCGGCAATAAGCCGCCGAAGACGCCGTTACCTATGTGGTAGGGCAGAGAAAGAGCGGTGTATCGGATTTTTGCGGGAAAGGCCTCGACGAGGTAAGCAGCGATGGGTCCGTAAATTATGCAGACATAGATCACCTGGATGAAAACCAGGAAGATGAGCTTAGGGACATTCGGATTCGCGGCTTCCTTGGCTGCCACCTGTTGACCGGTGGCCGGATCGTTGGTAAGGGCGGTGAGACTGATCGCGCCGGTTACTTTGTTCTTGGCGGATTTCAATCCATTGATATTGCTACCGGCCGCGCTCTCCATGGCCGAGTAAATGGGGATATACGTGAGGATTGCCAGTAGGCAGGCGGCCATCATTAGCCACTTCCGCCCAATGCGGTCGGAGAGGGCGCCGAAGAAGGTGAAAAACGGCATGGCCAACAGCAATGCTATTGCAACGATGATATTCGAAGTCTTTGCGTTCACCTTCAGGACCGTTTGCAGATAGAACAAAGCATAGAATTGCCCGGTGTACCAAATAACGCCCTGGCCGGCTGTGGCGCCAAGAAGAGAGATGAGGAAGAGCTTAAAGTTGCCCCAGCGCAGGAAGGCTTCGGTCAGTGGCTTCGCCGAAGTCATGCCGGTGGTTTTCAACTGCGAGAAGATCGGGGATTCCTTCATCTTGAGGCGGATGTACAGAGAGATGGTGACCAGGAGGATGGAGAGAAGGAATGGAATGCGCCAGCCCCAATCGGCGAACTGCTCCTTAGTCATTGAGGATTGCGTGCCGAGCACGACCAGCAGGGAAACAAAAAGCCCCAGCGTGGCTGTGATTTGAATAAAACTGGTATAAAAGCCGCGCTTCCCGTCGGGTACGTGTTCTGCAACGTACACCGCTGCTCCGCCGTATTCACCGCCGAGAGCGAGCCCTTGCAATACGCGAATCAACAGCAAGGTGACAGGCGAGAACCAACCGGCAGTCTGGTAAGTGGGGAGAAAGCCGATGAGAGCCGTAGCACCGCCCATGATGCTCAGAGTAACGATGAAGGCGTACTTGCGGCCCACAATGTCGCCTATGCGTCCGAAGAATAACGCGCCAAAGGGGCGCACCAGAAAGCCAACGGCAAACGTGGCGAGATAGGCGATGTACGCAAACGTTTCGTTACCTGGCGGGTAAAATTTAGGGGAAAGGATAGCGGCCAAGCTGCCAAAAATATAGAAATCATACCACTCGATCATGGTGCCAACGCTGGAGGCGAATATCACCCGCCAGATGCTGTATTCGGCTGTACCGCCCATCGGCATTGCGTCTGCTCGGCTGGCCATGCTTCCTCCTGTTGACTTCGGGCTGGGTGTTGGGATGTGCCGCCGCCGGACCGCCCTCGGGGACGAATCCAGGGACACACCTCTCCTGGCACGGCTTTTCCTTCCCCCCTGAGTTCCCGCGGATGGCTCGCGAAGTGTATCGTGAGTCGGGTCTTCAGGGACGGAAGGACCTGGGACGCCCCGTTCATATACGCCTCCGTCCGCGTTGTCAAGAAATGACTTACGGGGCCGGAGCAGGGAGCAAGAGTCGATTCCTTCCATTGGTCTTGCGTGACTTGCTGGAGCGTGAGGCGGGAAACGTGGTAAAAAGCAGGCTTGGACCTTCACACCGCCATCTTCCTGTTTTTTGCCGGGGCCCTCGGGGGAGGGATCAATGCGGTCGCGGGAGGGGGTAGTTTTGTCTCCTTTCCGGCACTTCTGTTCACGGGCATAGCACCGATTCCTGCGAACGCAACCAACACGCTGGCGCTCTGGGTGGGCACGACGGCGAGCGGCGGGGCGTACCCTCAGAAACTGAATATCCCACGGCGAATCATGATTCCGCTGGTGGTTACAAGCGTGGTCGGGGGATTGGCTGGCGCGTTTTTATTGATCAAGACGCCAGCACAGACTTTTCTTCATGTGCTGCCGTGGCTGCTGCTGGGCGCGACGCTGTTGTTTGCCTTCGGCAAGCATTTGACGGGGCGAATCTCGGCGGGAATTTCCCAGGACGCGAGCAATGCTTCGGTGACGGGAGCTTCGATTTTTGAATTGGTGGTCGCGGTGTATGGCGGGTATTTCGGCGGCGGCATCGGGATTATGAACCTGGCGATGCTCGCTGCCCTGGGCATGACCGATATCCATGCGATGAACAAGCTAAAGGTGATCTTGGGCGGAGTTATCAACGGCGTCGCGACGGTTATGTTCATCGCTATGGGGGCAATCGTCTGGCCGCAGGGAATTGTGATGACCGTGGGCGCTATTCTTGGTGGCGTATCCACCGCGCATTTTGCGCAAAAGCTGCCGCAGAGCTGGGTGCGCGCTTTTGTGATTCTGGTGGGGACGGCCATGACGATTTATTTTTTCATCCGCGGTTATCGCTGAGACGCGGGGGATGGCGAGCTTGGAACATTTATCTTGTTCCCATGCACGCGGCTTTTGATATAGTCCGCGCTGTTATGTCCACTTCCGCTTCGAATCCTGAAGCGCAACCGAGCCAAGTGACACCGTTGACGCGAAATCAGGTTCGAGGTTTCTGGGCGGCATGGGGTGGTTGGACGCTCGACGGCATGGATTCCTTTATCTACGCGCTGGTGCTGGTTCCGTCTTTGCGCGAACTTCTGCCGCGTTCCGGAATTCCGGCGACAAAGGGAAACATCGGCGTCTACGGAGGATCGCTCTTCGCGCTTTTTCTGTTTGGATGGGGTCTGGCATTTTTGTGGGGGCCGATCGGCGACAAGTTTGGCCGCGTGCGCACGTTGATGCTGACCATCGTTTGGTATTCCGTATTCACGTTTCTCAGCGCTGTGGTGACGAATGTCTGGCAACTCGCGGTGCTGCGGCTGCTGGCGGGGATCGGTATCGGGGGCGAATGGGCGATGGGAGGAACATTCGTCGCGGAAGAGTGGCCGGAGGATCGGCGTCGAGCTGGTGCGGGCTACATGCACACGGGATATTACGTGGGGATATTTCTGGCGGCGCTGGCGAACTATTCCATCGGCAGCCATTACGGATGGCGTGCGATGTTTGCGGTCGGCGGAATACCGGCACTGCTGCTGGCCTGGGTGCGCCACGGAGTGACCGAACCGGAACGCTGGAAGCAAAAGGAAGGAGTGGTACGCAATTGGCAGATTTGGAGGCCTTTCGCGACACTTTTCTCCGATGCTTTGCGCCGCAGAACGATTTTGAATTCGCTGTACATGCTGGCTTCGATCTGCGGCTTGTGGGCGGGAACGGTGTACGTTCCGGCGGCGGTGACAACGCTGGCGGAAGCGGCGGGCCGCGTAGGGCCGCAGGCGGCGCAACTTGCATCGCGCGCGATAATGCTTGTCTCGCTGGCGACGATTCTCGGCTGCCTGGCGATGTCGTGGCTCGCGGAAAAGTTCGGCAGGCGCGGCGCGCTAGGATTTTTTTTCGCGCTGATGCTCGCGTTCATCGCGCTGACGTTCGGGAAGGTTTTCTACTTGGGCGCGGCGGGGCTGCCGTGGTTTTTTGTGTGCCTTTTCTTTCTTGGGTTCGGCGGGGCGAATTTTGCGGTCTACACGCTTTGGCTACCGGAACAGTATCCCACGGAGTGCCGTGCGAGCGCGTTCGCGTTCTCGACGTCTTTTGCACGGTTTGGCGGCGCGGGCATCACGTTCCTGGTTGGCGCGGGCGTGCAGCACTATGGCTCGCTGGGAATTCCCGTCGCGATGATGTCCGTCGCTTTCGCGATCGGATTGCTCCTCATCCCCTTTGGCGCCGAAACTCGGGGGCAATGCTTGCCGGCATAAGCGCGGGAACACAACGGCGTTAGAATCTGGTGCGCAGTCCGCGATGTCAGAACTCACCGACACTTTTGAAGCCAACGCACGGGAAGCTGTAGCGACCGTTGAACGCTGCAAGAATGCGCCTGGGCTTGTCCGCCAGGCGGTTGAACAGCTCACGAAAGATTTGGGAAGAATCGTGGTTGGGGCGGCGGAGTTTGTCGATCCGCAGCTTGCCGCTGTCCTGCAGGAACTTCCCGGAGTCATCCGGAAGCCTGCCGATGAACAACTGGCGAAGGCGGATGCCGGGATCACCGGCGCGTTTGCCGGCGTTGCGAGCAGCGGTTCCGTGTGCGTGGCGCTCGGTCCACCGCTGACGGCGGCGGCCAGTTTGTTGATGCCGCTGCACATTGTGCTGCTGCCTGCAGAGCGCATTGTGGCGCGTCCACGGAATCTGTTCGACGAAGCTTGTCTGGGCGGAGAAGGATTGCGACGCAATCTTGTCTTCATCACTGGTCCCAGTGCCACGGCAGATATGGGGCCGCTGGTGCGCGGTGTGCATGGGCCGCACCGATTGCACATCTTGCTGCTGGAGTGAAGGCCATGGCGGATTCGAAACTTGCGGATGGAAAAACCGACTCGCCCCGTTCCTTCGCGAACAAAGGCGACAAGCAAAATGTGGTACGCGCGATTCGCATGGCGCTTGAGATCGAAGGCCCGGCCATTCGGAGAAATACTCAAACGCTCAATAGCGGACGTTATCGCGCGGTCAGAGAAATCCCCGATTATGACGCGCTGAAGGATCAGGCGCGAAAAATTAAAGAGAGGGCCATCGCCAATTTGCCGGAGAGCTTGCAGATGCTGGAAGTGGCCGTTCGCGCGCGGGGTGGACAGGTCTTCCTCGCCGCAAATGCGGAAGAGGCCTGCAAGTACATCCTGGGAGTCTGCCAACATCATGACGCCAAACTGGTGGTGAAAGGGAAGTCCATCACCTCGGAGGAGTTGCGGCTCAACCACACGCTGGAAGGCGCGGGCATCGAGGTGGCCGAGAGTGACTTGGCAGAATTCATCCTGCAAATTGCGGATGAGCAGCCGTCGCACATCATCGCTCCGGCGCTGCACTATAGCCGAGAACGGATCACGGCGCTTTTCAAGAGCAAGTTCAAGACAGACTTGCCGCTGGACACCGGGGAAGAGCTGACGAAATTTGCGCGCGATAGGCTACGCGAAAAGTTTCTGCGCGCCGATGTCGGCATTACCGGAGCGAATTTGATTTCCGCGGATACTGGGACGCTGATGCTGGTCGAAAGCGAAGGCAACATTCGGATGACGAGCCTGCTGCCGCCGGTGCACATTGCGATCAGCGGGGTGGAAAAAATCATTCCCACGCGGCGAGAGATGGCGCCCTTTCTCGAACTGCTTGCGGCCAGCGCCACCGGGCAGAATTTGGCTTCGTATACGAGCTTCCTGAGCCCGCCGCTTGATGATCCATCCTTCGCGCTTCCTGGCAAGCCATGGAAACAGCGGGAATTCCATCTGGTGCTGGTGGATAACGGGCGGATGAAGATGCGCGAAGATCCGATTCTTTACGAAACGCTGTATTGCATCCGTTGCGGCGCGTGCTTGAATTCGTGTGCCAATTTCCAGACCGTCGGCGGACACGCGTTTGGCGGTGAGACGTATTCCGGCGGAATTGGCGGATCGTGGGAGGCCGGGACGGGAAAACTGGAGAATGCGCGATTTTCCGAGCTGTGCACGGGATGCTCCCGGTGCGTGAATCAGTGTCCCGTGCGCATCGACATTCCGTGGCTGAACGAGAATTTACGCGGGCGGCTCAACCACGCCGAGGAACGCTCGGCGTTCAGCGGTTTTTTATCCATGGTGAGTGCGGCGGAAGAAAAAGACCGGCCTGCGCCGGCGTCGAAGATTTTCTTTGGCAATTACCATTTTTTTGCGAAGTGGGGCACTCGATTCGCAAGTCTTTCGAATGCGATTAATGGGACAAAACTTGCGCGAGCGGCGCTGGAACGATTCGTTGGACTAGACCGGCGGCGCGCGTTGCCGCCCTTTCCGCGGCGAACGCTGGTTGCGACGGCGCGGGGAATCTCACAAGGGAAAGCAATGACTTCCGCTGCAAAGGCAGTTCTCTTCGCCGACGTTTTCACGAATTACGGGTTGGTGGAACGCGGAGTCGCGACGCTCACGGTTTTGCGCGCGTTGCAGGTGGACGTGGTTGTGAGTGACTCCCTTCCGGATGGACGCGCGGCGCTTTCGCAGGGAATGCTCGCGACCGCAGCGAAGTACGCGCGCGGCGCCGCGTCGCATTTGCAAGGCTTCTTAAACGAGGGCAGGGATATTGTGGTGGTTGAGCCGAGTTCGCTGGCGATGTTCCGCCGCGATTTCCGCCGCTTGCTCGACGATGCAGGGCAGGTCGAACGATTCCGCACGTTTGCGTTTGAGCCTGTTGAATACGTCGCTCGGCTGATCCAGCGATCCGGTGGCAGCCCGAAGGATTTCTTTGACGTTGCGCGTTCGCCAGTCGGCAAGCGGCTATTTTTCCATTCCCATTGTCAGCAGAAAACCATCGGCTGCGCCGAACCGACCATCGCGTTGTTGCGGGCTATTGGTTTTGACGTTTCCACATCCACGGTCGAATGTTGCGGGATGGCGGGGAGTTTTGGCTATAAGAAGGACTTTTACGATTTGAGCATGGCGGTCGGAGCGGATTTGTTTCAGCAGGTTGCTGAAGCTGAGAAAGACGGCGGCGCGCGAGCGCTCATGGCCAGTGGAACGTCTTGCACCGAACAACTGCACGGAGGGCTTGATCGCAAGATAATACATCCCATCGAACTTCTCGCTGCGATCCTTGTTACCTCGAAATAACAAATTAGAAGTTCTCCCACGGACGACGAAGCAGGGAATCAGCAAGCGAAGGTCAAAACATCACAGAAGCGTTTCTGGTTTTGCGCCACGGATTGAGGCGTCGAGGAGTTGCACGATGTGGACGACTGGCGTCTTCTGGCCATTACGCGCGAAGGCCGACTGGAGTTGCAGCAGGCACCCCGGATTTCCGGTGGCGACTACGGCGGCTTTTAAAGGAGTGATGAGTTGTGCCTTACGGTCGCCGAGCGCGTTGGCCGTGTCCGGCTGGACCAGGTTGAAAATTCCCGCGGAGCCGCAACAGACGGCGGATTCCGGAATTTCCGCCAGTTGTAGCCCCGGAATGTTGGAAAGCAAAGCACGCGGCTGCGAGCGCACTCCTTGCGCATGCTGCAGATGGCAAGAATCGTGGTAGGCCACGCGCAAGTTTAGAGGCTGGCGTTGGGCTCGGGGTTCCAACTCGGCGAGGAATTCGCTGACATCTTTGCATTTTGCGGCGAATCGCTTCGCTCGTTCCGCATATTCTGGATCATCTCTTAAAAGGTGGCCGTACTCCTTGACGTTCGATCCGCATCCGGCAGCGTTGGTAACGATGGTGTCGACGTTTGCGGGCTCGAACGCGTCGATCGTTTTTTTTGCGAGTTCTATTGCCGCCGCTTCTTCCCCCGCATGGACGAGTAGCGCTCCACAGCAGGGTTGCGCGTGTGGCGCGACGACTTCGCAACCTTCAGCGGCAAGAACGCGTGCGGTCGCGGCATTGACCTGCGGAAAAAATTCGCGCTGCACGCAGCCCAGGAGCAAGCCGACGCGACGGCGCTTTGTGCCCACTGCAGGCGTGACTTCAGCAGTGGCTTCGTTTGCGCCGAGTTTCGGGAGAAGCGCCTCCATTGCTCGCAGTTTCTTTGGCAGCAACTTCAGCAAGCCCGAGCCGCGCAAGAGCGCTTGCAAACCTGACTTTTGATACGCGAGGAGTGGCAAGCGCAGTCGCCGCAAGCGATCCGGCCGCGTGAACGTCGCAAACATGAAGCGGCGGTGAAGCTTCTCGCCGACGGGACGTTCCGTTTTGCGCTCGATCTGCGCGCGCGTGGCTTCGATGAGTTTTCCGTAGTCCACGCCGGAAGGGCAAGCGGTCATGCAGGCCATGCAGCCGAGGCAGCTATCGAAATGGCTCACCCATTTGGGACTCATTTCCGTCGCGCCGTCGCTCGCGAGTTTCATCAGGTAGATGCGGCCGCGAGGGGAATCCATTTCCTGGCCCCACAAAACGTAGGTGGGGCAAACCGGCAGGCAGAAGCCGCAATGCACGCACTTTTCGATGATCTCGTTGGACGGCGCGTGATGCGCGTCGAAGGCGCTGGCGAGTGCGTTGTTCGGGTTGGGTGCCATTTCATTCATCGTAAAGGCAGCAGCTGGGCCCGGACATGGCCGGGGTAGACATGCCACACTCCAAAGACTTCAGATTCCTCCCACAAATCGGCCGGGATTCAAGGTGTTTTTTGGATCGAGCTGCTGCTTTACCGCTTTCATCAAGGAGAGCACATCTCCGGCATCTCCCCAGGCGTCGATGGAAAGCATCGCCGCGGGACGATGCAGCACGAGAAGGGAGCCGGTTCTGCGTTCGAATTGTTCACGGAGTTCCAGCAACGAAACGCACAGATCCTTTGCGCCTCCTTCCAGCCTGAGCCAGCCGATTCCCGTTGCTTGCACGACCCCATCCCATTCCAGATGCCTCGCACTGGCGGATTTCGCAATCGTCTCCATGGACCTTTCGATTTCCGCAGGCAGGACGGTGAATTTCGCGAGCGCGGTCAACTCTGGCTTGAGGGAGGACCAAAGACTATGCCGTGCATTCCAGATGTCCGGCGACGCCTCGGTTACGCCAGCTCCTTCGGTGAGTTCTTTCAGATGTGCTTCCTGCGCGCGGAGGCCTGCCTCGGTTCCTTCGAACAAGACGTCCACTTCGGGAGCCGCACCGGTCTCGAAACGTGCTTGCAATGCGGTGTGCGCGAGTTTTGAGTTCTGGACCGTGTGGATGAAGCGGCGTGTTTCTTCCGCCATCGCCGTGGCTATGGAGAATGAGCGCGAAAGGTGTGGCAGCGGATGCAAGCGGAAAACCGCGCGGGTGATGACCCCGAGGGTGCCGAAAGCGCCGGCGGCGAGCTTGGGCAGATCATAGCCTGCGACGTTTTTGACGACTTTGCCGCCGCTGCTGGCCAGTGTGCCATCAGGAAGTGCAATCGTGACGCCGATGATAAGGTCGCGGAGCGCGCCAAAGCGCAAGCGCAGGGCGCCGCTATCATTCGCGGAGAGCACCCCGCCGACGGTGGCTTTCTCCGGCCAAAGGGGATCGAGCGCGAGCCGCTGGCCGTGTTGCGCGAGAGTCTCTTGCAGTTTCTGCACCGTGCATCCCGCTTCAACGGAGACGGTGAGATCGGCCCAGGCGTGTTCCGTAATTTCGTTGAGCCGTGCGGTGGATAAAACCAAATCTGCGCGGGACGGCGGATTCCCCCAGCCAAGCTTCGTAGCGCCGCCGCGCGGGATGACCGCGAGGCCGGCTTCATTCGAAAGACGTAAGACTTCGGCGACCTCTCGTTCGTTACCCGGCGACACGATCACTTTCGGTTGGACGCCAGCGATCGCATCGGCAGGGGCGGCCGCATGGACGTGTTCTGGGCCGATGAACGAGATGAGCTTGTAGCGGAGCGAGGAGTGGAGTGTTGTTGATGGGGATTGGGTGGCGGCGTCCATGGGTCAACGCCTAGAAGCGTTCCGCAAGGCCGGCGGATTCGAGGGGATGCGGAGCGTATTCGCCGGGCTTCTCACCGCAGAGACGCGGCGTGGGAAAGACTTTCGTAGGATTGGAAAGTTGCAAGGGATCAAACGCGCTGCGGACGCGTTGCATCGTCAAGAGATCGGGTTCCGCAAACATTTTGGACATCATTTTCTTTTTGTCTTCGCCGACGCCATGTTCGCCGGTGATCGATCCGCCGGCGGCAATGCACAATTCGAGGATATTGTTGGAAAGAATTTCTGCCGCTTCTTCCTGGCCGGGAACGCGGCGGTCATAAAGCACGAGCGGATGAAGATTGCCGTCGCCGGCATGAAACACGTTGGCGACGCGCAGGCCAGCTTCCTGACTGAGGCGCTCGATTTCGCTCATCACTTTGGGAAGAGCTGTGCGTGGAATCACTCCGTCCTGCACGATGTAGTTGGGCGAGATCCGTCCCATTGCGGCAAAAGCGGCTTTGCGGCCCTTCCAGACGAGCGCGCGTTCCGCGTCGGACTTAGCCACGCGAATTTCCGAAGCGCCGTTCGAATGGCAAATCTCATTGACATGAGTCATCAGCGTTTCGACTTCCGCGACTGGGCCGTCGAGTTCTACCAAGAGCAGCCCCCCGCAGTTCGGATAATTGGCATGGACCGCGGCTTCCGCGGCTTGAATGGCGAGATTGTCCATCATCTCGATGGCGGCGGGGAGCATTCCGGCGGCGATGATGCCGCTCACGGCTGCGCCCGCTTCGTTGGTGGAAGGGAAGGCAGCGAGGAGCGTACGCACACATTCGGGCCGCTTCACGATGCGAAGAATGATTTTGGTTGCGATGCCGAGGGTGCCTTCGGAACCGACAAAAACTCCGGCGAGGTCGTAGCCGGGAGCGTCGAGCGTTTTTCCGCCGAAGTGCACAAGCGACCCATCGGGGAGAACGACCTCGAGTCCGAGGACGTGCGTAGTCGTGAAGCCATACTTCAAGCAATGAGCGCCGCCGGAATTTTCCGCGACGTTGCCGCCGATGCTGCAAATGGATTGCGAGGAAGGGTCGGGCGCATAGAAGAATTCGTTGTACAGGATGCGCGCAGTGACGTCGAGGTTGATGACGCCGGGCTCGACCACCGCGCGCGCGTTCGGGAAATCCACCTCGAGAATGCGATTCATCCGCGCGAGGCTGATGACGATGCCATTTGCGACCGGGAGTGCGCCGCCGCTCAATCCCGTACCGGACCCGCGCGCAACAAACGGGATTCGCTCGCGGTGGCATACGCGGACAATCTTCTGAACTTGCTCGGTGGAAGCAGGCAGCAGCACCGCGCGGGGCATCACCCGGAAATTGGTCAGCCCGTCACACTCATACGTATGAAGTTCTTCAGGCGAGGTGATCAGGCCGCGGTCGTCAACCATCGCTCGAAGCTCATTCAGAGTGCGGGCATCCATAGGTCTCTTTCCCAAAGGGAAAAGAGAAGCTTGCTCCATTAGTGGATGAAGTTCAACCCACTGGGAATGAATTGCGGGAAGACGTAGGCGTACATCATGACGATGATGCCGACGATGGCTGCCAGCGCCACGGAGTGCCAGAAAACAAAGCGGAAGATGGAGCCTTCGTTGCCAACCTGATTGGTGGCGGCGGTGGCAATGCAGATGGATTGTGCGTCAATCATTTTGCCCATGACGCCGCCGGCGCTGTTGGTGGCGCACATGAGTATGGGGCTGAGGTTCAGCTGTTGAGCAGTGATTTTCTGCAAGCCGCCGAAAAGCACGTTGGAGGACGTGTCGCTACCCGTAAGGGCAACCCCGAGCCAGCCGATGAAAGTACCGAAAAAAGGAAAGAACCAGCCTGTACGCGTGAACGCAAGTCCCAAGACGGCATCCATGCCAGAATAGCGTGTAACGTAGCCCAGGCCGAGCATGCAGGTCATGGCGATGATTGCGAAGCGCAATCGGACAAGCGTGCGGCCAAAGATTCGGATGAGTTTGCCCGGCCCGAGGCCCAGAAGGACGCCCGCCAGAAGGGCAGCCAAAAAACAGCCCGTTCCGGTCGCCGTCAGCCAGTTGAAATCGAAACGCGCACCTTCAGCGGCAGCCTTCTGCACAACGGGCGCCGTGCGGAACACTTTTCCATGCAAATACGGCCAATCCCATCCCGGGGGACCCGAGCGGGGTTTGCCGTCCGGCATCATCACTTTGAAGGCAGGCGTCGTAGCCTGATTCATGGCCAATTTCACGGCGGGCAATCCCCACACAAGGACGAAGACGGAAAGAATCGCGAAGGGCAGCCAAGCCTTGGCGGTCTGACCGCCGGTGTAGTGCTTGGCCACTTCGTTGCGCGCCACTTTCACCGCATCCTCCTGGCGCTCGTCTTCGAAGCGCCAGATACGCTTCGGCTGCCACACGCGGAGGAAAAGCATGGTGGCCAGCATGGAAGCGACGCCCGCCGCGATGTCAACAAGATTGCTGTCCATGTGATTGGCCCAGAACCATTGCGTGGCTGCGAAGGAACCCCCGACAACGAGGATGGCGGGAAGGACTTCGATCGTCTCCGACCAACTGACCATCGCACGAACCAGCCAGAAAGGCACAATGACCGCGGTAATGGGAAGGATGCGGCCGATCATCGCGCTCAGATCGCTCTCCGGCAGTCCCGTCACGCTCGCCAGCGCATGCACGGGCGTCCCAATGGCGCCCCATGCGACGGGAGCCGTGTTGGCGATGAGGTTGAGCGCCGCGGCCTGAAAAGGTTTGAAACCGAGGCCGATCATGAACGCGCCGGCGATGGCGACGGGTGCGCCGAATCCCGCACAGCCTTCAATGAACGCGCCGAAGCAGAAGGCCACGAGGAGGAGTTGCAGCCGGCGATCCGGAGTGATAGCCGCGACGGACTGCTTCATAATTTCAAACTGCCCGGTTTCGACGGAAATGTCATAAAGAAAGACGGCAGCGATGACGATCCACACGATTTTGAGGAGCCCAAACGCGGAGCCGTAGAAAAAACTGCTGATTGCGAGGCTCGCAGGCATTCCAAAGACGAATATCGCGCACAGCATGGCAGTGGCAGCCCCGGCCACGGCACACAGATGCGCCCGCACTTTGAATCCCGCCAACAGGCCTAAGAGGACGAGGATGGGCAGAGCTGCAACCAGCGTCGAGAGCCACCAATGGCCTAGCGGGTCATAATTCTGATTCCATGTCACAGCAAAGCCTCCAACACACGTATCTTGAGAACGCCTAGAGCGCCAATCGTGCCATCTTTGTTTCGGAAGGGAAGAGGGCGTACCCCGAACCGCGCCACCCGCCCCACAACTGTGCGTCTCGGTCGCTGAGATACTTCCTTAGCGCGCCAAAGTCAAGCGGTAACTGCTTTCCGCCGTGTTTGGACGCTTGGCGAAGGCCCGATGCTGAGCTTTGGCCAGCGTCCAAGTTGCGCGCCAACTGCAAGGAGCGCAGGGAAGCATTCGAGGACGTAGCGCGGTTCGCAGGTTTGCAGTTGCGTGAGGAACGCCGTTCGAATGAGCACGAAGGCAAAGATCAAGTGGATTCCCAGGGTCGTGCGCCATGTCCAGCCCGCCGCGAGCGCCATCCCAATGTAGACAACATTGAGCAGTGCGAACCCCAATGTGAACTCAAAATCCGTAGGGTTATTGTGATAGCTTTCGGCAAGTGGCCAGAGCTTGCCTGAATAAGGCAGGAGCGTAATGCGCGGCGTAAACCACACTGCCGCCGCACGCTCGATCGGAATCCACACAAAGGTTCGAATCGGATGCCGCCTCGAGCGCTCTCGCGCCAATTTCGCGAATTCCCCATCGAGCGAGGGCGTCATGCCGGGCGTGCGATTATAGCGTTCCAGCAGGGAAGCCACGCGTGCAAGTTCTTCCGGAGAATCCACTGCGTAAGTTGGAAGGTCCGTCAGTTCGATCGGCTGCGTCGGCAGTTTCCAGGTGAAGAGATATGCGTCGCGAAAGCGAAACATCCACGTTTTCGTCCAGGCATAAAACCCGGTCGGCAAAACGTCACCATGCGTTTCCGCATAACGCGGGGCCAGAAATTGCACGCGTCCCAGTGAAACCGCATTGCGGACGGCCCAAGGAGTCAACGGCAACAATACCCCGGCCATCATCCAGAGCGTGGCGAGGGCGAGTCTTCCCCAATTCCCGGAGTGGCGAAAACGCAGCCAGAACACCGCGAGTACCGCGAGAAGAAGAAGCGGAGTCTCCGGCCGCACCAGCGTGCCAATCCCAACCACAAGCCCGGCGAAGAACCAAACGCGCACAGCCCGGAGCAGATCGCTCTTCGAAAGAAGCAGATCGATTCGAATCGCGGCCGGCGAGAGCAAAACGAAGATCGCCAGCGTGGTGAAAAATGTAGCAAGAACTTCCGTGAGCGGCACCGCCGCGTAATTTGCGGTGAACGGGCACAGCACCGCCAGCCAAAGCGCCAGCGCTGCGACGCGTCCGCGGTCCTCCTCAGATGCGTTTGCCGCCAGCCGCGCGGCAATGCCTGCGGCCAGTAGACAGGTGAGCAGGTCGACGAACGCTTGCGCCACCATCACCGCGGTCCTGCCTGCGCCCGCCACGGAGTAAACCATCGCCAGAAATGCCGGATACCCGGGCGCCCGCATGTCAGACGCAAACAGTTGCCCATGCGCATAAATCCCATATACGCCGTGATAGAGCCAATTGCGAGCGAGCTCCTCGTAATACCCCGTGTCCCCGGAGTAAAAAGGGAACCGCCAAATGAAGTAGACACGCAGGCCAAGCCCCGCCACAAACGCTGGCAAGAGATGCTTGTAAAGAGATTTGGGGAACATGATGGCGGCCGGGGGCGACTCGGTCCGCTCTGGCATTCTACTCTGACCGGCCAATTGCCATCGCCTACGAATTCCGAAAGGGAACCTCTTCAAAAAAGACATGCATTGCGCGTCCAGACCACCGCCGGACACTTTCCATCCGCGCGGGGGTTGCCGCTGCTTGCAAGAATGGATTAGAATCCGGCATAAGCAAGCTTTCTATTAGTAAAAGGGGAACTCACTCAAAATCATAATTTTCAGGCACTCCGCTAATCCTGTGGTCAAGCCGCTCGCTTGCCGGAAGTGCGCACGCTCGGTGAGGACTGCTGAGGGAGTCTCATGAAGCCGAAAACGGAAGCGAAGATCACTCCTCGAAACGCGCCGAAGGAGCAGGCCGCGTACCCCGTTCAAGAAAACGACCTCACCATTGTGGCGATTGGCGCGTCCGCTGGCGGCATTGAAGCGCTCAGCGATCTGATGGGCTACCTCCCGATGGACACCGGCATGGCGTTTGTCCTGGTGCAACATCTGGACCCCAAACACAACAGCATGCTTACCGAGCTGCTCGGCCGAAAGACCACCATGAAAGTGGAGGAAGTGTCCGACGGCACGCAGGCCAGGGCCAATCATGTTTACGTCATTCCCCCCAACGCGACGATGTCTATTTCCCAGCAAACCTTGCGTCTTGGCCCGCGCGAAGAATCGCATGGACTGCACATGCCCATAGACCACTTCATGCGCGCACTCGCGGAGCAGAAGGGAAATCGCGCCGTCGGCGTTATTTTGTCCGGCTCTGGCTCGGACGGCACGCTGGGCATGGCGGAAATCCAGGCCCACGGCGGAGTGACGTTTGCGCAGGACGGAGCCTCGGCCAAGTACGACGGCATGCCTCGGAGCGCGGCCGCGGCGGGCTATGTGGACTATGTGCTCCCTGCCAAGGGCATCGCGCGCGAACTGGCTCGCATCGCTCGCCATCCCTATGTTGTCCGCGACGCCCCGCCCGCCGAAGTCGAAATTGCTCAACCTGTGGGCACCGGGCTCAGCACAATTTTTCAGGTCTTGCGGCGCCACGCGGGAGTGGATTTCACACACTACCGCCAAAGCACCATCCTCCGCCGCATCCAGCGCCGCATGGTAGTAAACAAGATTGACAAACTCGAGGAGTACATCAAATACGTTCAGACCAGTCCCGGAGAGATCAAAGCGCTGTATCAGGACATGCTGATCAGCGTGACAAGCTTCTTCCGCAATCCCCGCGCTTTCGACGCTCTCAAAGCTTCGGTTTTCCCGGCCATCCTGAAAAGCCTCTCGCGGGAACGCGGCATCCGCATCTGGACTCCCGGCTGCGCTTCCGGCGAAGAAACATATTCCGTGTTGATTGCACTGCTCGAATTTCTCGGCGACAAAGCCTCCCAGGTCCCCATCCAGTTTTTCGGAACGGATGTGAATGAGTCCAGCATCATCAAGGCCCGCAATGGCGGCTATCCGGAGAACATTCAAGGAGACGTGTCCATCGAACGGCTGCGCAGATTTTTCACCAAGGTGGAGAGCGGCTACCGCGTCAGCAAAAGTATCCGCGATATGTGCATTTTCGCGCAGCACAACGTTTTGAACGATCCTCCCTTTTCCCAGATGAACCTGATCTGCTGCCGGAATCTGCTCATCTACATTGAAACCGCCCAACAGCATAAGGTCATTTCTCTCTTTCACTACGCGCTGCGGCCCGGTGGTTTTCTCGTGCTGGGCAGTTCCGAAGGCCTGGGCACGGCGACAAGCTTGTTTGCCGTGGAAGACCGGGCCCACAAGATCTTTTCAAAAAAAGCCACCACGATCCGGCAGTTGGTTAGCTTTTCGCTTAACTCACACGCGGAGCTCAAAGACTACGGGCCGCTCCACATCCCCATGAAGCAGCCGGACGCAATTTGGAATTACACCGAGGCACAGAAAGAATTCGACCGCCGTCTTCTTTCGCAATATGCCCCTGCGACCGTGTTCGCGAATGAAGACATGGACATCGTTCACAGCCGTGGGAATGTCGACCGCTACTTGAAACTCGCCTCCGGGCGGGCCAGCCTGAACCTTTTGAAAATGGCTCGCGAAGGCCTGCAGATTGAGCTGCGAAACGCGATTAGCCGCGTCAAAAAGGAGAACGCCCCCGTCGCAAAGCGCAATCTTCATGTCAAAAATGGAAATGGCACTGGCGCGCCTTCGACGGAGACGATGCGCTTGGTAAGCTTCGAAGTCATTCCGGTCAGCCTGGCCAATCAAAAAGAGCTGTACTTCATGATCATCTTCCAGGAAACGCCGGTCGAATCCCTGTCTAAGCTTTCAAGCCGCGGCGGCCGGTCTGGCCGAGAAAGCGGAGTTCTCGCAGGGCAAACCGCCAAGCTCGAGCAGGAACTGGCTGCCACCAAGGAGTATCTCCAATCCGTCATCGAAACCCAGGAAGCCACGAACGAAGAGCTGCAGTCTGCCAACGAGGAAATTCTCTCCAGCAATGAGGAATTGCAAAGCACCAACGAGGAAATGGAAACCGCCAAAGAAGAACTGCAGTCCGCCAACGAGGAACTAACCACCGTCAACGATGAGCTCCGCAACCGAAACCAGGAAATCACGCATGTCAACAACGACCTCCTGAACCTGCTCTCCAGCATTGATATCGCTGTGATTATGATCGGAAGCGACCTCACCATCCGGCGCTTCACTCCCAAGGCGCAGAAATTCCTTGGCTTGCTTCCAGGCGACGTTGGCCGCCCCCTTTCGAACATCAATCCCATCATCGAGATCGCGGATCTCCAGGCCATGGTTCTGCAAGTCGTCTCGGATTTTCACACCTTGGAAAAAGAACTGACCGACAAAACGGGCGTCCACTATCAACTGAAAATCCTTCCCTATCGTACCTTGGAGAACAAAATTGATGGCGCGGTGATCACCATCGTTGACATTGCTCCCGAGAAGCTCGAAGCACACGCCAAGAGGCCCACGTAACGCAGCGGATTGGGGCGCACTATTTCTTGTTGCTCTCCCCTTTCCGAGGCCAACACTTACCGCTTCTCGACTATGAATAATTCTTGACTGTTAATAGTTCTTGACTATTGTGCTGCAAGCAACTATATAAGAGCGTAGACATCGAGAAGGCATCCTTTGTCCGAACTCGACAAGATACAGGGCGGCGAGGAGCAACTGCCGCGACGGGATTGCTGTGACGTGGTTGAAGAACCTTTCAACCACACTCTCAAGTTGTTCACCAATCGTCTCGGCAATTCTACCGTCGGTGTGGCGCTCTTCAACAAGAGCCTGCGGTGCGAAGCTCTCAACGCCGCGTTTGCCCGTATCAATGGCGCTTCTCTCGAATCCAATATTGGAAAGACGATCCGCGAACTGTTCGGCATCGATGCTTCGAAGCTAGAGCCCTTGTTCCTGCACCTTTGGGCCACGGGCGATTCCATTTCGAATTTTCAATGGAGAGCACGATTTCCTGCCAATGCAGAGCTAACCCGCTGGCATGTAAACGCTTATCCCATTAGGAATGTCGCCGGGCAAATCCGGCTCATCGCCACAACCTTCTCCGAGGTCACTAAGAGAAGCAGCGTGGAACGGCAGCTTGATCGTCTCACGGATAGATTCCAGGCGGACAACCTCGATGAATCCTCCGTATTTGGAGAGGAGTTCGCTGAACTCTCGGCGCGAACCCTGGATGTGGTGAAACGCTCCGTAGATCTGCTCAAGAGTTCCGCCTTGTTGCGATGCTATCTTTCCGAATCGCGAATGGAGACAGGCTTGGAAGGCATGGATTTGTTCCTGGAAGGGACGCGGACTATCGAGGTCATGGCCTATGCTGAAGTGGCAGAAGTTGGATCTGCCGCCGAGGTGGCGGCAATGCCGGAAGTGCTTCCCGAGAGTGAACCAACTTCCGGTAGCCCGAGTCCCAGAGAACGGCAGATCCTGCATCTTTTGGCCGACGGTAAATCCAACAAAGAGATTGCCTTGGTTCTCGAAATCAGCGCCAGGACCGTGGAATCCTATCGGGCTCGCATCATGATTAAGCTAAACCTGCACTCCACGGCAGCGCTCGTTCGCTACGCCATTCGACATAATATCGTCGACGCCTAAACTCCCTGCTTGGCTGCTCGTCAAGAGTTACGTCCCTCCTCCGCCCCCTTTCTATTCTATGTACGTATATCTACGGTATTGACGCTCCCGAGCGACCGGTCTATTTCTATGCCCGCCCTCAAGGAGGCTGGCCACTATGGACCATCTCTTGATCTGTGAAAACCCAGGTTGTCGCTTCGTTCTCGACCGTCGTATAAACGGAAAGTCCCTCGGAAACCCACAGCTCCTTCTCAAAAAATGCCCCGATTGCCGCGGAAACTGGTCATCGACCTGTCCACTCTGCGGTCAGGCCCTGGCTGTCAAGCTGATTGATGGACTTTTCCACCTAACGTGTTGCGGCAAGCGCTTGCACCCGGAAGCAAAAGCCGCTTAGCAAGTGTTCTGGTAGATTGAAGAATGACGAAGGGCCGCGGACCGCTCCTACTGTCCTTGGCCCTTCTAATACGATGACGCGGTCCCTCCCCCGCACGCCGCGCCGAACACCTGCGCCAGATTTGCTTCCAGGCGATTCCACAGCTACCCTGAATTTGCATTCAGGACGCGTGTCTCACACCGAAGGTTCAGGATTAGCGCGCTGACAATTTGGAAGTAAGTGGTCGGGGCGCCCGGATTTGAACCGGGGGCCTCCTGCGCCCAAGCCAGCCGGACTATAGGGGCTAGGCACGATTCGCCCAAAAAGATTCCTTCTTGCGAAGAAGAGCGCCGCCGCATTCACTTCCTAGCCCGCGCTCCTCAGCCAGTGCGACGGCGTGACCGCTCACCGAAGTTTAGCGCGCTTCCCGTTTTGTCGAATTTCGAATTATTGTTGGAAAACCGGAGGAGGTCCGCTGATCCGCTTCCATTTTAGGCTGACATTTACTTCAACACGGTTGGCGATCTTGATGAAGGGGATGCTCTTGTTCATCCCATAGTCCTTGCGATCGAAGGCCATTGTGCCGTTTATGCTTCCGGAGGTTGATCCCTTGCCGCTATCTGTAAGAGTGAGTTTTTCCGCTTTCGTGACCCCGCGAATCGTAAAGTCCCCTTCCAGGTCGAATGTGTTTGGACCAGTCTGAACGACTTTCGTGGACTTGAAGGTGATAGTGGGAGAGTCTTTCGCATTAAAGAAATCCTTGCCCTTCAATTTATTGTTTTTTAGACCACTCCCGGTGTTCACACTGTCGGCTTCGATCTCGATGTCTAAAACACCGCTCCTCACATCCGTGGACGAAAACTTCATGCTTGCGGTCCATTTGTCGAAGGTACCTTTGATGGGAACCGAAGAGTCGACGCCAAATTTGATGGTGCTTTCTACGGGCGTGACTTCATAGACCGGAACTTGTGCACGGTTTGCGGACGGCAACGCGCAAGACGCAAGCAGACACAGTACGACCATTCGTAAGTTGCCGGCTCTTGCTTTCACGCGTTTCCACTCATTGTTAGCGCAGGACCAGTTCTCTTTTGCTGCAAACCTATTTGCCAATACAGTGTACTCAGATTCATGCATGTGCTACCTCCCGATTGCTCTCGCATTTGCTTGATGGACCCGAAAGATTTCGCGCCCGGTCGGAATTGTCGGTGTCGCCGTTCCTGTCTCTTGTGGGTTGGATCACGCGGCGGGGTGACGAATCGATTCGACCATAACTCGGATCTCACGGTTCTCAAAAATTTGGCCTCCGCGCTCCCCTGTTCCCCGAAGGGCAACATTCACCATCGCCCGGGCCAAGTCGTCCGCCCGAATCACCTGGTTCGGGAAAAGCGCCCGAAACGCGGGGTAGATCGTTCGCAACAGGCGATAGCTGAAATTCGGTTCCTTCCGCGGCTCGATGGGGTAGATGTACGCGGGCCGGAAGAGGTAAACGTGAGGGAATCCCGCCGCGAGTAACGCGTTCGCGGCCTCTCCTTTATAGCGCGCGAAAGGCATCCGACTTCGTCCCGTCGGGTCCGCGCCGCTCCCACTCAAGAATGAGAACGCCGCGCCGGGGCTGCTGCTGCGGAGAACTCGCGCGAACTCGACCGTATAGCCCACAGTTATCGTGCGGAGCTCCGCGTCCGACACCGCGCCGGTATACGTGCCTAGGCAAAAGATCGCCGCGTCCTGACCCGCGAGCGTATCCGCGAGTGCGGAGCAGTCCACGAAGTCGGGATGCAAAACTTCTTTCAGCTTGGGATGCGAGATGCCAACCTTCCTGCGCCCGATCGACGTCACACTTCCGACGGCGGAGTTCTCGAGCGCGCAGCGAACGGCGTATCCGCCAACCATTCCTGTCGCGCCCACGATTACAAGGCGCTTCTGGATCGCCGTCGGAACATTCATGCACGGCCCCGAGGCGCTGCAAAAGCGCTCATTGAAGACGTCAGGTTAGCAGTTGTCATCACAGTGCGCGCTCCTCAATCCAGTCGACGTAGAGCAGGCGCTCGGCAAATAGCCACGTGCCGTCCATCTTCACGAACGTGTCCGAGTATCGGAGAGCCGCAATCATCAGGCGTCGCTTTCCACCGTCGATCGTGAGGTGATGGGCCAAGGTGTAGGCCTCTCCCGTGGCGCGGTCGCCCGTCAGGCTCAAGATTGTGCTCTGTCCGACGAAGTGCATGGTGGCGGCGTACTTGTTCAGGTCCGCGAAGACCGGAGCGAGCGCCTCCCGTGAGTGCAGCTCCTGTGAAGGCTTTGCTTCCTTAGCGTTCAAGTACACCACAAAATGAGTATCGGCGGTAAAGAGGGACATTTGACCTTTCGCGTCGCGTCGATCGGCGCAGTGTGCGTATGCCTCAACGAGCTCGCGGATGGCAAGGCGATCCGCAGCTTCACTGGGAGAGATAGTGGCGTGGTTGCTCATGAACTGGTCTCCTTATCCGATTCGTTCTGCCGCGCTAGAACGCCTCGATCCCGAATGCGCCGCCGCGCCAGAATGCTTGAATCCGTCCCGAGGTGCCTGCGAATCGTCACGCTTGCCGTTGATCGCAACACTGTCGGCGCGGATCTGCAAGGCCACGTGGTGCGCGCGCTGCGAGCTCTACGTTAACAATGCAAGCACAATTCCAGTACAATCTCTGCCCGTTGCGCTGAATCGCTCCATAGTTAGTATTTCCTGCAGGGAGAGACGGGTTTGCTCGTGGCGTGGAATTGTCACTGTCCATCTATTGACATCACACCGGGGTTGACCGTAGCCCTAGATTCGGGGCGCCCCGCATTCGTATCGATATTGGCCGCGGAGTCTTCACGAGATGGGTGAACGGGAAGACCGCTGCATCTAACACAAACACGGCTGTTGCGGTGCAACCCGGAGGGGAGTAAGCGAGCGCTTGAGCTTGAAGGAGAAAAGCCGACGGGGTAAGTTGTTCGAGCTTACCTAGAGAAGTAGCGTAAGGTGCCCAGAATGGCGAATGAGGATGTGCAAAAGACACTGGCGGAGCTATCACGAGACTTACAGGAGAGCAAAGCCAGGCTTGAAGAAGCCCAGCGCGTCGCCCACGTCGGCCACTGGGAATGGGATCTCGGGACAGACGTCGTGGTTTGGTCGGACGAAACCTACCGCATCTTTGGCCTAAGTCCGCAGGAACGTCCTATGGATTTAGCGACGGTACGCGCGATGGTCCACCCTGAAGATCGCGAGTCTCTCTACCGGGGAGTAGACGAGGACCTTGTTGGGGGAGTGCGCCCCGACGCTGAATTTCGGATCGTTCGTCCCAATGGGGAAGTGCGCACAGTCCACAGCGTAACTCCCAAGCGCTGGAGTTCGATGCCAGGCGATGCGAAAAGAGACGCATCGGGACGGCCCTACAAATTGTTCGGCACCGTGCAGGACATTACTGACCGCAAGCGCGCCGAGGAAGCCCTGAAGCAAAGCCAGTTTTATCTCAGAGAAGGACAGCGCCTCGCTCATATGGGGAGTTGGGCGTCAAACGATTTGGGTATCCGTTGGTCTGACGATTTGGGTATCTATTGGTCTGAAGAGGTATATAAAATTTACGGTCTTGACCCGCAGAACGGGGCCCCGAACCTTGAGCAGTATCTGGCCTCCATCCACCCTGATGACCGAGCCTCCATGGCTGAAACCATCAGGGTGATGCATGAGCAGCGCTGTGGCTGTGACGTGACGAAGCGGATTGTTCGACCAGACGGGGAGGTGCGGTACGTTCGCTGTGTGGGTGTTCCGGTTTTTGAGGGCGGAGTTTTCAAAGCGTTTCACGGTACCGCAATGGACGTCACCGAGCAGGAGCTGCTAACGCAGGAGTTGCGCCGGGAGCAGGCATACCTCACCGAGGCCCAAAGCCTCACCCACATCGGCAGTTGGGCGTGCAATCTGGTCACACGGGAGATATTTCATTCATCGGACGAAAATGCTCGCTTGTATGGCTTCGATCCCGGCGAAGGTGCGATTCCATTCGACCGTTTTTACAACTCCATTCTCAAGGAAGACGAACTGGCCCTAAGACCAAAACTTGAGAATTCGATCCGCGCTGGAGCGGATTATGACGTCGAGTTTCGAATTCGTCGTACCGACGGCGCCATCAGATTCCTGCGTGGCATCGGACATCACAATCCTTCTCAAGAAATTGGTGAGTATGTTGGCATCACCATGGATATGACCGAACGAAAGCGTGCCGAAGAGGAGCGCGAGAAACTGCGGCAGTTGGAGGCCGATCTCGCACACATCAATCGCGTGAGCATGATGGGAGAAATGGCGGCATCCCTTGCTCACGAGATCAAGCAGCCGATCACTGCGGCCGTGATGAACGCGCAGGCATGCCTACGGTTGCTCGAGCGGAACGAGCCTAATATTGTAAAAGCCCATGAGGCTGCGTTTGGAATGGCTGGTTGCGCCACGCGCGCGGCGGAAATCATCGACCGTGTCCGCTCGCTGTTCGGGAAGAATGCTCCAGAGCACGAGGCGGTTGATGTAAATGAGGTTATTCGAGACATCGTTGTTCTGCTCCAGAATGAGGCAAGGCGGCATTCCATCATTGTGCACACGGAGCTCGCAGAGGATCTTCCAAGAGTTATGGGAGATCAAGTGCAATTGCAGCAGGTTCTGATGAATCTTATGCTCAATGGTATTGAGTCGATGCGGGACGTCCCAGGCGAGCTCAGAATTACGTCCGGGCAGGTTGACGAGCGTGAAGTGTTAATCTCGGTCAGCGACACTGGGGTAGGGCTCCCCGCCGAAAAGCTTGATCAGATCTTTAACGCCTTCTTCACGACCAAACCGCAAGGCACCGGCATGGGCCTAGCCATCAGCCGTTCGATCATCGAATCCCACGGTGGCCGTCTCTGGGCTGAGGCCAATAACGGACGCGGCGCCATATTTCGATTTACGCTGCCGCAACAAACACCGGAGCGCGCATGAGTTCCCCAGCGCACCGAACCGTATTCGTCATTGATGATGACCCGGATATACGTGCTGCAATGCAGCGCCTGCTCGAAACGGTCGGCCTACACGCAGAGTTGTTTGCGGCCGCGCAGGATTTCCTGCAGCGAAAGATGCCAGAGGCGCCGAGCTGCCTCGTTTTGGATCTTCGGCTTCCCGGAATGAGCGGACTCGAGGTCCAGCGCAGGTTGATCGAGGCAGGCGCAATGATTCCTATCATTTTCATAACGGCCCACGGCGACATTCCTACGAGTGTGAGGGCCATGAAATCGGGCGCCGTAGAGTTTCTGACCAAGCCATTTCGCGATAAGGACCTTTTGGATGCCATCGAGCAAGCACTTCAACGCGACGAGGGAGCACGGCAGCAGCAGAATGAGATTGCCGTATTGCAGGAAAGGTACAGAAGCCTAACTGCCCGCGAGCGCGAGGTGATGGGACTTGTGGTTTCCGGTATGCAGACCAAGCAGATTGCCGGGAAACTCGGGACGAGAGAAATCACCGCCTCGGTGCATCGCGGACATGTAATGCATAAAATGCAGGCGGGATCCCCGGCTGAGTTGGGCAGAATGGCAGAGAAGCTAAAGATCTCTGCGGAGAGTCACCCCACGTCCTGAACAGACGTAGATGGCGTCTTGCGGCGCCCCCCTCGCCGTGCTGTGCCCGTGCAGTACCTATAAGAAATCATAATTGCGCCATTTCTGACGGCGAGATAGATTTCGGCCGGTATGGACGCCTTGGCCAAGTCAAAGTTGGTCGCCGTAGTGGAGGATGACGAATCGGTCCGGCTCGCTCTGCGACTCCTCTTGGAATCCAATGGGCTATCCGTAGCCACATTCAAGTCGGCCGAGGATTTTCTGAACTCGGCCGAGCGACCAGATGTTACGTGCCTTATCGTGGATATCCGGCTGCCGGGAATGTCCGGTCTGGAATTGCAGGCCAAGCTGAACGCCCAGCGTTGCAGAATACCCACCATCTTCATGACGGCGCATGGCGACGGCCAAGTACGCATGCAGGCGATGCGTCAGGGCGCAGTGGAGTTTTTTACGAAGCCCTTCGATGACCAAGTTCTCCTTAATAGAGTCCAATGCGCTCTAGAGGGCTAAACCGGCAGAAGAGAATGGTATTTCCAGGAGTTACGTTATGGCAGCCCCAACGTTGATTAATCTGGAGAACCGTGGGCGAAGCTTCGAGCAGATCATCGGTAGGAGTCCTGCTCTAAAGATGGTGCTCGAACACGTGGAGCGCGTTGCTTGCACACACTCCACAGTCCTCATTCAAGGAGAAACAGGGTCCGGGAAGGAGTTAATCGCGCACGCGGTTCACAACGTCAGTCCGCGGTGCGGACGGCCTTTTATCAAGCTGAACTGTGCCGCCATTCCCTTCGATTTGCTGGAAAGTGAGCTCTTTGGCCATGAGCGGGGCGCTTTTACAGGCGCAATCGCACAGAAAATCGGCCGTTTCGAATTGGCTGACAAAGGGACCCTTTTTCTTGATGAAGTGGGCGACATACCACTCGCGTTGCAGCCCAAGCTGCTACGTGTTCTGCAGGAACAGGAATTCGAACGTCTCGGGAGTGGCCGCACCCACCGCGTTGACGTGCGGCTGGTCGCGGCCACTCACCGCGACCTGGAACGAATGGTGAGGCATGACCTATTTCGCAGCGATCTGTACTATCGCCTGAACGTGTTTCCGGTCAGGCTGCCGCCACTGCGTGAGCGACGCCAAGATATTCGTCCCCTGGTCGAACATTACGTTGAAATGTTTTCCTGCCGAATGGGTAAGCGCATAGACACCATTTCCGATGAATTCGTTAGCGCTTTCGAGTCGTATTCCTGGCCGGGAAACGTTCGCGAGCTCCAGAACGTGATCGAACGCGCGGTAATACTTTCCGATGACGGCTTGCTTCCCAATCTTCTACGCCCGACTCGGGGCGATTCGGTTGTTGCGTTTCCTGCGAGCAGAACGCTTCGGGAGTCGGAGCGCCTGTTAATTTTGGGAGCATTAGAAGCCACGGGGTGGCTCGTCGGCGGACCGTATGGTGCAGCAGTACGGTTGGGACTGAAGCGCACTACGCTGATCGCCAGGATGAAGAAGCACGGAATTCTTCGGCCCTCGGAGGAAAATCGGAATCAAGCCGCCCTTGCTGATTCCCCAACCCTCTTCCTGTAGATGCTTGGTGCGGGTGTTTGACCGCGGGTAAACCAAGCGGGCTTTGGTAGACCGCGCTTCTCTCGAGTAAAAATCCAAAAATTCTGTAATGAATTGTTGGCTCTGGTTCAGCTGCACCAAGCATTAGGAGGGGGCTGGCAGCAATAGCGCGTGGTCGCATCTCTACGGCCACGGAATGACGATTGTCAGCGGAGGCCATGAAAGGTGTTCTGCGGGACGCGGCGCCTCGCGAGATGAAGGTGGCTACGAAGTACGAGTGGGACTCGGTCGCACCGTTCGGTAGCGGCGATTGGCAAAGTTCATTTGCCAGCTCGCCGAGGCTGCGCTCGCCGCACGGTTACAAGGTCTCGATTCTACTTGTGTCGTCAGGTACGATTCACCCGGCAATTCAAGGTCCTCGCGCCGCAACTGCTGGTCTCCAACGCAAGACCATGCTGTCCGTGAAGAGGCTGTAGCAATTTCTGGGTTTTCAGGCAAAATGATCCACGGAACGGTACGATTTTGTGCGAGAGGAGCAAGTCAAAATGGACATGACGCGCCGGCAATTTGCCCTGGCCCTTGCAGCTGCCACCTACCTGCGACCCTCCTTGTTCGAGCCGCTCTCCCCATTAGGAGTTCCCCGCGGCGTGGTTCCCGGGCGAGTCACTTGGGCGCACGATCCGGCGGCTGTGACCTGGGATGGCACGGGTTCGTGGTGGACCGATGCCCACAATGAACAGTCCGTGATTGACCGCATGGTTTCCCGGTCCATTCGCGCTCTTACAAATCAAAAAAGTGAAGCACAGGCATGGAACTCCATCTTTCACTACTTCAATCGCACTCATGATCGCGGTGACACGGGATACAAGGCTGGAGAGAAGATCGCCATCAAGGCCAACCTGAACAACACAACGGATCATGGCACAATCGAACGCCTGAACTCGTCGCCTCATATGCTCCTCTCGCTCGTCCGGCAATTGACCGGTCCGGGCCGGGTGCCGGAAGCAGCGATCACTGTCTTCGATTCGAGTCGATGGATCCCCGGTAATCTCTACGACAAAATTCACCATCAATTTCCGAGTGTTGGGTTCGTAGACCATATCGGAGGCGATGGACGAGTAAAGGCCGAGTTCAAACCCAACGCGATTCCTTTCTCAGTGGAAAGCAACAACGCCAAGGGACTCGATACCACGGTGGTTGAGGCCGCCTACTTAATTGATGCTGCGGTGTTGAGAGCGCATGTGAGTTCCGGGGTGACCCTTTGCGCGAAGAATCTCTTCGGCGCCACGAGTATCAACACCGACTGGCGCAAGAACGCGCACGACGGTTTCCATCACAACAACGATGGTTCGGCAAGTTACTCCGCGTTCACGGACTATTTGGGTCATAAAGACCTCGGCGAGAAAACCATCCTTTTTATTATTGATGGGCTCTATGGAAACGACAACGTGGATGGTCCGCCTCATCGCAAGTGGAAGATGACGCCATTCAACGATGCTTGGCCGAACAGCATTTTTATGTCGTTTGACGGCGTGGCGATCGATTCCGTCGGCTATGATTTTCTCACTTCCGAATGGCCCGATCTTCCGGATATCAAGAATGCCGATAACTACCTGCGCGAATCTGCCTTGGCGAATGACCCACCTTCGAAGACGGTCTATGATCCTGAACGCGACGGCATCCGATGCCGCAGCCTTGGCGTACACGAACATTGGAACAATGGGACAGACAAGAAGTACTCGCGCAATCTCGGAAAAGCTCAGGGGATCGAACTTTTCCAAGTGTGAAGTGCGGAACATACTTGAGCCGTAGCCGACGCTAATTGGCGGAGTCGCGCAACTGCAGATAGGTTATCGGTTCTGAGGGAGGCAGGATGAGCCGGAGAGCGTTTTCCTTATGCTTCGTAGCGGCCTCGATGCTACCAGCAATTGCGTTTTCCCAATCATTCTTGAGCCAGTACAAAGGGTTGCCTTATCACGACAGCCGCTATCAGGGCGGCCCACAAAAAATACCGGGACGAGTATTGTGTGCTTACTATGACCTGGGCGGCGAAGGGGTCGCGTATCACGACAGCGATCCACAGAATCACGGCAGCGGAGAGTTGAACCCGGCCGATGGGACCTACCTCAATGAATTTCGTATCCACGAGGGAGTAGATACTTCCTACACGAAGTTCAACCGCAAGCCGGATCCGATTGACGACAACTCCTTCGACAAGATTGTTCCCCCTGCAGACCTGCTCTATGTTGGCTGGACCGAACCCGGAGAGTGGTTCAATATCACTGTAGATGTGACACACGCGAGAACATACGCGGCCGATTTCCTGTACACATCGAATCGTGGCGGGACAATATCCGTCGATGTGAATGGAAAGGATGCAACAGGGCCCCTGGAGATCACGTCTACAAATGATCCGGCAGACCCGGTGGCCTGGCGTCAGTGGCACCACTGGAATCTGGCGTCGCAACTTTTCGAGGTTCGCCTCAACAAAGGGAAAAACGTTCTCACCGTCCACCTATTGACCCGCGGCAACATGAACCTTGCTTACTTCGACTTCAAGCAGGCCCACAGATGAATGGAATGTGCCAGCGCCTCAAGTCAGCGTCAGGCGTAATCCTGTTGCGTGGGGAATAATGACGGAGCACTTACCCTGTTTGAGCGAGTCGGTTTTCGTTGAGGTTGTGATGTGCGCTTCGCGGCTGTCTAGTGCTGGCGCGTGAATATTTCGGTTTCGGCCACTCCGCTGACGCCGCGACCGAAATCGAGTTCCACCTCAAAGTCTGCTATTGCGTCCTTGTTCAGAATGATCACCGATGTCCGGCCGCCGGGCAGTTTCTCGGCGTAGGCAGTTGCATTGACTCCCGCATTCTGCAGTTTCGTCGAGAACTCGGTTTTCAGGCTTGCCCGTACCCCCGATAGATATGCGCTCCATAATGGCTCCCACTAATCAGCCGCGCTGGGGGATGGCCTTGCCCCATGGTCGAGTGTGTGGCGCTGCCTCCCCTGCATCCGCAACCGCAGCCGGTCGAACGCTAAATAGACCACCGGCGTGGTATAGAGCGTGAGCAATTGGCTCACGATCAGCCCTCCCACGATAGTAATGCCGAGCGGCCGGCGAAGTTCAAAGCCCGTGCCCGTCCCCAGTGCCAAGGGCAGCGCGCCCAATAGGGCAGCCATCGTCGTCATCAGGATCGGACGGAAACGCAACATGCAGGCTTCAAAAATCGCATCGGTTGTGTTCTTTCCTTCCAGCCGCTCTGCCTGAAGAGCGAAATCGATCATCATGATGGCGTTCTTCTTTACGATTCCGATCAGAAGCACGATCCCAATGATGGAGATAATGTTCAGATCCTCCTTGAAGAGCAGCAACGCGAGCATCGCGCCCACGCTCGCCGACGGCAGAGTGGAAATGATCGTCAGGGGATGAACCAGGCTCTCATACAAAATACCGAGAACGATGTACACGGCTAACAATGCCGTCACAATCAGCACCGGCTCGGTGCCCAGAGATTGCTGGTAGGCCAATAGCGTGCCGGCAAAAAAACCCTGCAGCGTGGAAGGCGCGCCGAGCCGCTTTTGCATCTGGGTGATGCTCAAGGTGGCATCACTCAGGGACACATTCGGCGCGAGGTTGAAGGACACGGTGACTGACGGGAACAAACCAGTATGGTTGACGGCTAGTGGCGTTGTGCTGGCTTGGCCCTTGGCCACTGCGAGCAGTGGAATGACGCCGTTGCCGGAGGTATGAAGGTAGATGTCCTTCAATCCTTCCGGGCTTTGCCAATACTGCGGGGCAACTTCAAGCACGACGTAATACTGATTCAGTTGTGTATAGATGATGGAGACTTCCGATTGCCCGAATGCCCCGTATAGCGCGGAGTCCAGCGACTGGGCGGTAAGGCCAAGTCTTGCAGCAGTGTTGCGGTCATACGTCATCAACTCCTCAAGCCCCCCATTCTGCTGATCGGAGTTCACGTCCTGCAACCCGGGCAGGCGCTTCATTTCAGTTTTCAGGATAGGTCCCCACTTGAAAAGGTCAGCCACATTGTCGGCCTGGATGGTGTACTGATAGAGGGCGCTGCTGGACCGTCCGCCAATGCGCAGGTCCTGCGCGGCTTGAAGGAACGCGGAGGCCACCGGCAGGCGGTTTAACTGGGGACGCAGGCGGTTGATGATCTGCGCGGCGCTGTCTTTACGTTCCGCCAGGGGCTTGAGCGCCACGTAAAGAGAACCGCCATTTGTGGCCCCGCCGCCGCCGGTAAACCCAATTACATTTTCGACGGCCGGGTCCTTCTTGATTAAGGCGACAATCTGCTGAATGGAGTTGTTCATCGCAGGAAACGACGCATCCTGGGGCCCTTGCACTCCACCCGAGATCGCTCCTGTGTCCTGCTGAGGAAAAAACCCTTTCGGTATCTTCAGAATCAGCACCACGTTCAGCGCTATGGTGAGGAAGAGCACGATAAGCGTGGGGGTCGGATTTTCCAGTACCCAATGCAGAGTCCTTCGATACAACGCCAGCGTCCAGTCAAAACATTTTTCGCTGGCCATGTACATGCGACCATGTTTTTCCTTGTGCGGGTCGCGTAACAAATAGGCGCACATCATTGGTGTCGTGGTCAGTGAGATGACCATGGACACAAGGATGGCCGTCGAGAGGGTGACCGCGAACTCACGGAAGAGACGGCCAACGATTCCGCCCATCAACAGAAGCGGTATAAAGACCGCGATGAGTGACATGCTGATCGAAAAGACCGTAAAACCGATTTCTTGCGCACCTTTCAGTGCCGCGGGGAAGGGCTTCATGCCATTTTCCAAATGGCGAGTAATATTTTCCATGACCACGATGGCATCGTCCACCACGAATCCCGTCGAAATGGTGAGTGCCATTAGAGAAAGGTTGTCAAGGCTGTATCCGAGAAGGTACATCACCGCGAACGTGCCGATGAGCGAGACCGGCACGGCCACACCCGGAATGAGGGTGGCGCGGCCGCTGCGTAAAAAGACAAACACCACGACGATGACGAGTCCAATGGAAATCAGCAAGGTCCTCTCGACGTCACCAACGGAAGCGCGGATGGTTATGGTGCGATCCAGGACGATCGTGGTATCGATGCCGAGAGGAATGGAAGCTTTAATGGAAGGAAGCTCGGCGCGAATGCGATCTACCGTGTCAATAATGTTGGCACCGGGCTGGCGGAAGATGACGACCGTAACCGCGCGCTTGCCGTTCAGATAGCCGGCCGCACGCACGTTCTGCACGGAATCGGTCACCTGCGCGACATCGGACAGGCGGATAGCCGCGCCGCGGCTATAACCGACGACGAGCGGCTTGTAATCGACGGCGTGCGAGATCTGGTCGTTGGCAATAATGTCGGCGGTCACAATGCCATCGGTGATTTGGCCTTTGGCCAGGTCCGAGTTCTGCAAGCTCAAGACGGACTGCAAATTCGCAATGGTAAGTCCATAGCTCGCCAATTGCGTGGGGTTGGCGTCCACACGGACCGAAGGCAGCGCGCCACCTCCGGAATTGACCTGTCCTACTCCCTGAATCTGCGACAACTTCTGTTGCATGACGGTGGAGGCTTCGTCGTACATCTTATCCGGGCCGTATTTGTCAGAGGTAAGACCGAGAATCATGATCGGCGAATCGGCGGGATTCACCTTTCGATAGGTCGGATTTCCGGGCAAGTTGGCAGGCAGATAGGTACGCGCCGCATTGATAGCGGCCTCTACATCACGCGCGGCGCCGTCAATGTTGCGGCTGAGATCAAACTGAATCGTCACCGAAGTGCTGCCGAGCGTGCTGGAGGAGGTCATCTCCGTGACACCGGCGATGTGGCCGAACTGCCGTTCGAGCGGAGTCGCGACGGACGAAGCCATGATGTTGGCGCTGGCTCCCGGCAAGCCAGCGCTCACGGAGATCGTCGGAAAGTCGACCTGCGGGAGCGGGGACACCGGCAGGACTTTAAATGCTATGCCTCCGGCAATGGCAATCGCCACAGTGAGCAGCGTGGTCGCTACTGGCCGGTGAATAAAAGGCGCGGAGATGTTCATGCCTGTCCTGCTGGTTCTGGTTCATCTCCGATTTCTGCCTGTTTCGATTTGGGCGCGAAGCGCTGCCCGAGATTGTCAAAGAAGATGTAAATGACAGGCGTGGTGTACAACGTGAGCGCCTGGCTTAGAAGCAGTCCGCCGACCATGGCGATGCCAAGCGGCCTGCGTAACTCGGAGCCGAAACCAGTGCCGAGCGCCAGCGGCAGCCCCGCCAGCAGTGCGGCCATCGTGGTCATCATGATGGGACGGAAGCGGAGCAGGCAGGCCTCGTAAATTGCATCCGTCGCGTTTTTCCCGTGCTTCCGTTCGCCTTCCAGCGCGAAGTCAACCATCATGATGCCGTTCTTCTTCACGATGCCTATCAGCAGCACAATACCGATGATTGCAACCACGCTTAGATCCTGGTGAAAAAGCAGCAGCGCGAGGAATGCGCCAACGCCGGCTGATGGCAGCGTGGACAGAATGGTAATTGGATGGATAACGCTTTCATATAAAACGCCGAGCACGATGTATACGGTTACGAGTGCGGCGAGAATGAGCAGCGGTTCATTGGCCAGCGAGTTCGTGAAGGAAGCCGCGGTGCCCTGAAAACCGGCCTGCAGGCTAGGAGGCATGTGCATATCCTTCTGCACTTTGTTGATCGCTGTAATGGCGTTGCCAAGCGCGGCATTTGGAGCCAGGTTGAACGACACCGTGATCGCCGGAAATTGACCCTGGTGGGTGATGGCAAGCGGCTGTGTAGTCTTTTCAAAGTGCGCGAATGCGCTCAGCGGCACGGCATTACTCATGGCGGAACTGGTCGTGCCCGCAGAGCCGGCGCCCCTGCTGGAGGTCGTCGTAGAGCTGCTCGCCGATAGTGCGTTCGCGGGGGGAATAAGGGTCGCTGCCGACGGAGTGTACTGCGCTGAACTTGTTAGCGCATTTGATCCTGCGGAGGACGATCCGGAAGACGCAAACGAGGTTGAGGCCCCGGTGCCGGTCGCGCCGGAAGAGGCATTGGACTGAATGTAAAGATGGTTTAGCTTGTTTGGGTCTTTTTGAAACTGTGGTTCACTCTCAAGAACCACGTGGTATTGGTTCACTTGGGTGTACATTGTGCTGATCTGGCGCTGACCGAAAGCGTCATAGAGAGTGTTATCGATCGTCGAAGGCGCGATACCCAGTCGCGACGCGGTGACTCGGTCAATCACGAGAGAAACAGCCAGCCCTCCCAATTGTTGATCGGTGGCCACGTCTTCGAGTTCCGGCAACTGATCGAGGCGGTTGACGAATCGGCTGGTCCAATCCGTCAATTCATTCGGATCGGGGTCTTCCAGTGCGTACTGGTATTGCGTACGACTCACGCGATCATCAACGGTAATGTTTTGGACGGGTTCCATGAACAGCTGGATTCCTTGAACCTGGTTCACTCTTGACTTGAGCCTGCGGATCAAGTCTGACGCACTGATCTTGCGCTGATTGAGTGGTTTCAAATTGATCGACATCCTGCCGCTGTTCGCCGTTGTATTCGTTCCATCCGCGCCGATAAACGACGAGATGCTTTCAACCGCCGGATCGTCCAGAACGGCTTTGGTGATCTCCAGTTGCTTCTGCGCCATGGCCCGAGAGCCAATCGCGGGCGGCGCCTGCGAGATGCCCTGGATGACGCCGGTGTCTTGGACCGGGAAAAATCCTTTTGGAATGATAATGTAAAGGAAAATGGTAAGCACGAGCGTACCCAATGCGACGAGCAGAGTAATCGTCTGGTAGCCAAGCACAAACTTCAGCGTGCGCCCATAGAACGCGATCATTCCTTCGAACGCGCGTTCCGAGGCCCGATAGACCCGCCCCTGTTGCTCCTTCGGCTGGTGCCGCAAAATGCGCGCACTCATCATGGGGGTGAGCGTGAGGGAAACCACGGCAGAAACGATGATCGTGACGGCGAGAGTCACGGCGAACTCGCGGAAAAGGCGCCCTACGACGTCACCCATAAATAGCAGCGGAATCAGTACGGCGATGAGCGACACGGTCAGAGAGAGGATCGTAAAGCCAATCTGCTCGGCGCCCTTGAGCGCCGCTTCCATCGGCGCCACGCCTTCTTCGATGTACCGCGAGATGTTCTCGATCATCACGATGGCATCGTCCACGACGAAACCGGTGGAGATGGTTAAGGCCATCAGCGATAGGTTGTCCAGGCTATACCCAAGAGCATACATCGCCGCAAACGTGCCCACCAGCGACAGCGGTACAGCCACGCTCGGGATGATGGTGGCATAGAGACTCCGCAGGAAGAGAAAGATAACCAGCACCACGAGTCCGATCGTTAGCATCAATTCGAACTCAACGTCGGAAACGGATGCTTCGATGGCAGTAGTAAGGTCGGTAAGCGTAGTCACCTGAATGCCCGTGGGCAGGTTGGCCTCCAGCTGCGGCAACAGTTGCTTAATGCTTTTGACCACGCTGATGGTGTTGGCTCCGGGTTGGCGTTGGACGTTCAGAATCACGGCGGGCGTCTGATCCATCCATGCCGCCTGGTTGTTGTTCTCTATGCCGTCCACTACGCGCGCAACATCCGTCAGCATGATCGGCGCGCCGTTTCGGTACGCAATTACAACGCTCCGATAGTCATTGCTAGTGACCAGTTGATCGTTGGCATCGATCTGGTAATCCTGGCTGGGCCCGTCAAAGTTTCCCTTGGCGGCGTTCACGCTCGCTTGTGTCAGGGCGCCCCGCAAGTCTTCCAGATTGAGCCCATAAGCGGACAGCGCGGTGGGGTTGGCCTGAATGCGCACGGCGGGTTTTTGTCCGCCGCTAATGGTTACCAGTCCAACGCCAGTGAGTTGCGAAATCTTCGGCGCAAGCCGCGTATCCACAAGATCCTCGACCTGCGAAAGCGGAATAGACTTTGAGGTGATGGCCAGCGTAAGCACCGGCGCATCCGCCGGATTTGTTTTGCTGTAGGTTGGCGGCGCGGGCAGGATGGATGGCAACAAGCTCTGCGAGGCGTTTATAGCTGACTGGACTTCTTGCTCGGCTACATCGATATCCACGGCGAGGCTAAATTGAAGAACAACGACGGACGTGCCAGCGGAGCTGGAAGAGGTCATCTGGCTCAGGCCCTGAAGCTGGCCGAATTGACGCTCCAGCGGCGCCGTTACCGTTGTCGCCACTACACTCGGGCTTGCTCCCGGATAAAACGTGAGCACCTGAATGGTCGGATAATCGACTTCGGGCAACGCCGAGACCGGCAATTGTGTATAGCTAACGATACCGACCAGGAGGATGGCGGCCATCAACAAAGACGTTGCCACGGGCCGGAGGATAAATGGGCGGGATGGGCTCACGGCGCATTGCTCCCGCTCGTGCTGGCCGAAACTGGCTTGTTCGAAACGACAACTTTGGCATTGTCTTGCAGCTTGTCGAAACTGCTGTTCGCAACGATGTCTCCGGGGTTGATCCCGTCAACCTGCGTTGCGCCGGCGTCCGTGACGCCCAGCTTGATGCTGCGCATGTGCGCGATATTGCCCTGAATCACGTATACGAATGACGCTTGCCCATTTTGCTGAATGGCGGACGCCGGGATGGTCGTCACTCCCTGCAAGGTATTGACCAGCAGCCGAACGTTTACAAACTGGTTCGGGAAGAGTTCATTATTTTTATTGGGGAACAGGGAACGCCCTTTTACCGTTCCGGTTGTCGTGTCAATCTGGTTGTCCAATGTCAGTAGTACACCGGTCGCTATTTTTGTCTGCGCTGAGCGATCGAAGGCATCGACGGGGAGCTTAGCCTTCTTGAGCAGGCGGGCCTGCACCGGACCAAGACTGTCTTCCGGAATCGTGAAGATTACTGTAATGGGATTCAACTGCGTGATGACGGCGAGAGTCACGGTTCCGGCAGACTGCACCACGTTTCCCGGATCCACCAGCCGCAAGCCGACGCGTCCATCGATAGGTGCAGTGATGTGACAGTAGTCCACCTGAATCTGGTCGAATTGCACGGTCCCCTGGTCGTTTTTGACGGTGCCCTGCTCCTGCAGCACAATCTTTTCCTGGTCATCCAGGAGTTGCTTGGCAATCGCTTTGCGCCCCCATGCGTCACGGTAGCGTTCCAGATCCATTCTTGCTTGTGCGAGCAGATTCTCGTCTCTTTCAAGTATCCCTTGCGCTTGCAAAAGCGTCGCGCGGTACGGGCGCGAATCGATGTCCACGAGAGCACCGCCCTTGTGAACTAACTGGCCCTCCACAAAGTGCACGGCCAGCACCAGCCCATTCACCTGGCTGGTGATCGAATCGGAATAAACCGGAGTTACTGTTCCGATGGAGTCAAGATAAACGCCGATGCTACCCTTTTGCGCCGTTGTAGTCGTAATCGTGATTCCCGGCGGGCCAGCGCGAGCCGAGGCCGCCGCCTTTTCCGCGGCCTCGTGGTGGCGGATGACCGACACGGTTACAATCACAACGGTCAGTCCCACCAGACTCCATAGGATAATCCACGCAACTTTATGTCGGGAGCGCGCCGGAGCAGAAGCGGGGAGTTGATGGTCAGAACCGATAAGGGAAGGCTCGTTTGTGTCAGCTATCAATCGGAGTCTCCTTGTTCAGCTCCGAATCCATCGCGTTGAAGTGTTCGCACGTGACCTCGTAAGCTAGAAAATCTCGGGGCCTCATTCCCAAATCCCATGGGGAACGGACATTCGTTCCCCCCAGACGACGGCCACACTCGATCAATCCGCGACCCGAATCGCGGAAGCGCGGCGCAAGCGAAAATCTCAAGAGCGCTCCTGGCAACTAGAGAAAATACGTCCTGTGTATTCTCGAAACGTTCATGGAAGGATGCGAGATGCAGATCAGCGCTGCTTTTCATAGATGGCCCAGGTGAAGAGTGGCATGTCCTGGATTCCTTTTTATATGTCAAGAGAAGTCTTCTCTCGGCTCCCGATCAAGCGGGACACCCTTCTGTCGGACCCCATGCTTCACGAGAATCATGTGGCCCTCCTCAGGAAGCTGGTCAGGCGGCGGTGCCGTGGATGAATACCGAGTCATTTACTGAACAGCGCTCGCAAACTCCGAGGGCAGGAGAGCCGGTCAACAGCCGATCATCCGACCTGCCATGCTAAACACTGGCACAAAGTCCTTCTGTGCAATAGTGAACACATTTCAATTTGGCTAACTACGTGATAACAGCAGGTCTGGGCGGGAATAGGGCGTCCGTGCCCGATGATGCTTCCTCTATGGGAACGGTTCTAGGTGAAGCCCGAATTGGCACCATCAACTCATCTCCGAATCGAAAAGTACTGAGCAAGGGGGAATGCGCAATAGTCCGGCTTATAGGGGAAGGAAAGAGTAGTCTCGACGGTCAGCCCGCTCCCCGGTGGCTTCTTGCTTCCGTCTCAGCAATTGTCTGAAACAAAATCCCTGGAGAGAATCGGGCATTCCATCAATCAGGAAGCTCTGTTCAATGCCGGTGTCTGCCGAAACATCCGCCACAGTGCGACGATCGGGAATTGAATAGACGACGCTCTCACGGACCGATCCGACAGTCGCTATATGAATTCGTGCTGAAGTGCAGGAGGGCGTCGAATTCCCGGGCTCCATCGGTCAGGCACCCAGCTCCTAGAGGTCACTCCTTCATCTGTCGCAGCTCTGGATACAGACATTTCGCGTTCTTACGCCGCGCCCGACAGGATACTGAAGCGCTAGAAATTATAGGAAATACCCACGAGAGGTACAGCGTTGCTTCGGAGTCCACCTTCATCCAATTTAAGAAGCACGTTTCCAGTCATCACCAGCCGGCCAACTATCCGGTACTTCAGACCAAGCGACGCCTCGGTGATATTAACGTCCGTAGTTCTCTGCGCGATGTCCGGATGAGTCGTCCCAGCCGCATAGGTCCCGCAGGTAGCGCCGGTCGAATCTGTCGGGCCGGAGCAGTTCCCAAGACCCGTGTACGGTTGAGAGACGAGTTCTGGGCTGTTAAACAAACGCTGACCGTAAATATCAAACGCGGCCGTCAATCGTTTCACGACACGAACGTCGGCACCCACGACATAGACGAACCGATTGGGAAGCTTACCTGTGTTGGTCGGCGTTATGCCAGTACCCGCGGGCACTATGTTAGTTCCGGCCAGTGCGGAATCACCGTTCCATTCATAACCGACCTCCGCGTGCGGAGAGATGCGGGCCTTGTACGAAACGACCCCGAAGGGCTTCACCCCCGTGGCGCCCGAACCCAGGAAGTTCAATGCATCCCCAGTGGGTAGACGCACATCCACGCCCGCTGCAACGGCGAACCTCTCTCCGTTGTATACGGTGTATTTTCCGCGGAGAACGACGTCGCCGATTCCGGCGGCGCTGCCCGAATCAGAAAACTTGGCACTCAGGCACGGAACCTGCGACGCACATTGGGAAGCGAGCACCGGGTTGGTGGGATTGAAGGAATGCCATACATTGCCAGGGGCACCCGCCGCTGCAGGCGCAGCAGAGTTAGGAACAATCGTGGCCTGCGAACTGACGGCCATCTGAATGTTCAAAATTGGGATGGCGGCCGAAAAATCGAGACGGTTTGTAATCCCGTAGGTCGCATAAATTGTGTATTGATGAATCGTGAGGTCAATGTTGTTCGACGTTTGTATAAAGTCGCGCACGAAGCACGGGTCCCCTGCATAACCATTCGCGGTAGTCAGCGCCGTTTGGTTATCGCACGACGGGATGTTCTGGGGATTAGGAACAGGAAACGGTTGATGCTGGAGGACGGTCGGAACGTTACTCAGGTTTTGTCCGTCGATCGAGCCAAAATTAAAGTATTGATAGCTGAAGCCCAGGAAGAGCTTGCGCTTCCCGATCGTCGTAGCGCGATTGCCGACGATTGGCCCGAGACTCTCATCGGTCGAAGGCGCAAACGTCTTCAGCGACGGGTCATAGACGAAAGTGATACCGGAAGAAGGCGAAGCAATGGGCAACTGTGACGCTTGGATGCCGACGGCTTCATTGATGGGCGCGAAGGTGGCGAGGAAATCACTCGAAAAATGAGCTTGGTGATGGTCCCCCGTGAACAAGACTGAGTCAGTCGGGTCCGTCGTAGTGCCGAATCCAAACGCGCCATAGACCTGCGGAATTTCGCAGACCAGCTTGTTGCTCAACGTCCCGTTCAACGGGCACGTCTGGCTCCAGGCGCTTCCGGCGGAGACGAGTAAAAATAGAGCTGCGAGAAAGCTCAAAAAGGGATACCCCAGAACTGCACGTTTGAACATGGCGCTTTCTCCTTGATATTGTGAGGTCAGGTTCAGGCTAGCTGACCTGGAGATAGTGGTCGGAACGGAACAACCGTTACAAATCACCTGAACGGGAGTTTTGGGGGAGTCTATCCATGCCCTCTAGTTTGGTCAAGGGATTATGCAGGTTCAAAGAGAACCCGGCCTCACTGTATGTTCGTGATGACCCAGGAACCATTCGTCTTCGCGAATTGAAAGATCGTCCGGCCCTTGACGGTTCTCGGCTTCTGCCCCTGTGGAGTATATTCCTGCGTGACTTGAGCCGACACGCTCGCCGTAGAGCCGTCAGTACTGATCCTCACGCTTTCCGTCTGGACCTGCATGCGAATGGCACTGGCCTTCTCAAACGAAATTTTATAACCCGCGTACAGTTTGCCCATAGTCGGCCAAATCTGCTTCAGGGAGTCCGGATCCCTTTGCTCAAATGCTTGTGCGTACCGCTTAACTAGAGAGAGCAAGGCTTCGCTGTCAGGAGCTCTAGAAGATGTTTCGGGCTTAACCGGCATTAAGGGAGGAGGGGGAGGCTGACTCAGCGTCGCCAGCCTTGGCCCGATTTCTTCGATAAACTTCTGAGCTTCGCTTGCGTGCGGCCCCCCAGCTTGAGCGATGGATTGGAAGCCAGTTCGGGCTGCTTCCAGGCCGCTCTTATCGTTTGCGTTCGACGCCTGCTGATATTTCGCCAAGATCTGTTGATAGGCTGCCTCCGCGCGCTTGTTTGCCGCACGGTCATGCACCTCGCGGATGGCCGCAGGCGCCTTATCGGCAAAGCTCTTGGCCTCATCCGAGCGTGGCCCCGGATCATCGACGATCGATTGGAACCCTCGCTGCACGTTGCTGAGTGCCTGGGCCGCAGTATCGTCATCGCCCTGCTTAAGTTGATTGAACTGGCTCTCCAATTGGGTCAGGCGGTTTTGTTCCGCCTGATCGATCTCCGAAATTAGCATGCCTGCATCGCCGCCGTTTTCCTTGATGAGACCGGCCTTGAGACGGGACGAATGGAAATCTCCGCGCTGCAAATCTTGACGAGCTCCACTGGCATAAATGCCAAAGAGTCTTGCACGTACATCCTGTAACAATTGTTCAGCTTCAGGCTTTCGCGGGCTCTCCTGGACAATCACTTGTTTAAGAAGATCGGAAGCACTCTGGAGACTGTTCAAATCACCTTTCTGCGAGGCTTGTCTCGCCTGGGTGAGTAATCTGTCTTCCCGCTGGCGAGCAGGAATTGTATGCGTAAGGTATTGTTGAGCTTCGCTCCTCCGCAATCCTCCATCTCCTAGAGCAAGTAGCTGATGGAGTGTTTTCTGTGCCTCCACAAATCGTCCCTTCGCAACGTCCTCGTTGGCCTGTTGCCATAGCTGCTCTTCTTTCCGGCGGAGATCGCGGAGATTCTGGTTTTGCATCGATTCTTCGATCTGCGTCTGTTTTTTCTTGATCTCCGCAGTCAATGGACCATTCAGGCCAGCGGCTTGATTCAGGATTTCTACCGCTTTTTCGAAGTCGTTGCTCGCAACAAGTTTGTCGGCCGTGTTCACGGCCTCACGCTGTTGAACCTCTAGCGGATTGGGCTCCGGTTTGAGCGGAGGCTTTATGGCATTCGTGGGAGTAGTCCGATGCGGGAGAATTAACGGAACCACGCGCACGGCTCCCCAAATCAATGCAATAACGCCCAAAGAGACTGCGGTAACTCTTGCAGGTTTCTTCCAGTTCAAAGCTGGAACGGGCTTCGCTTCAGGGACACGGACCTGTGGAACTAATTGCTGAGCGTTGTTCCGCCGGACTGGGACAGTCGGCAAAGTGGGAGATGTGCCCACCGGCTCGGCAATAGGACCGCTTCTTCGAACTGTTGGCGTCGATGTCGGCGGTGGAATGTCCGGAGCCGCGGGGGGGACTACCGGCTGCGCGGGCAGCGAAAATGTTTGGCCTGTCGAGGACTTCGCATCCGGCGCGTCCGGCGGGGTGCGAGTCTCTTGCGGAGGCGCGACTTCCGATGTAGGCGGACCTTGCAGCCAAGCGTACTCCCTGGAAAGGCTGACGGTTGGTGGCGTTATTCCAGTTATCGTCGCAGCCTTGGCAGCCGCTTTCGCTGCTTCCAATTCTTCGCAGACACGATGGACGAGCGGATCGAATTCCTCAAGGGTTTTCTCCGCCACGGCTTCGTCCAGGGTTCGAGTCGCGTCTACCAGTTTTCCGGCGCCGATTAGGGACCGAATCGCTCCCAGCTTTGCTTCTTGGTTCTTCTTCCTCTCGCGCGCATCGTATTCGACCCGTGCAGAATTTAGCAGCTGAGTCACGTCGGTGTCGGGCCCCAAGGTGACCAGAGTTTGATTGGCCAAGTCGATCGCTTCGCTGATCTTTCCCCTGTTGATCTTGACCTTAATTTCGCGAATCCTCTGTTCGATATGCTGCCGAGTTTCCAGCTTCCTTTGCTGGCTATCGGCCTGCTCTCGCAAGGACTGTAGCTTCTGATTGTCGGGAAAGGTTTTGAGACCGGCCAAAGCCGCGTGAAACGCCTCTTCAAAACGAGCCGAATCGAACAGTTTCTTGACTTCCTCGACAATCTTTTGCTGTTGGAGCTCCCTCTCGATTTGTGCTTGTTGCGCCCGCGAAAATTCGAGGAGCCGCCCCAAATCGGCATTGCCGGGGAATTCGCCCTGGATCCTTTCTGATTGTGCGAGTACGTCCAGATATTTCTTCTCGTTGACCAACTTTTTCAAAGCTTTCAGTTCCCGCTCTAGGCGTTCCAGGCTGGCTTGTTTTTCTTTTTCCTGGAGGGTGAGAGACCGAAGCTTGAGAATTCCCGAATCCTTTGGATGATCCTCGCGAAGAGCTTCTATCACACTCAGCGCATCGTCGAACCGCCTTGCGGCTAAGTGATTTCTTGCGTCTGCGAGTTGGCGCTGTTTCTGTTCCTCGGTGCGATCCTCACGCGCTGTTTCGAGAAGTTTGGCGACGTCATTGTCTTTTGGATACTCGCGTTGGAGATTGGCGAGCAATAATAAGCATTTTTCATACTGCCGGGCAGCTAGAAGGTTCCGAGCTTCCGTAAGACTTTTCAGCTTGTGTTGCTCAGCTTGATCCTCGCGCGCCGTCTGTAAGGACTTGGTGATATCTTTGTCGTTGGGATGCTCGTTTTGGAGTTTGGCAAGCAGTGCAATGCAATCCTCATATTTCCGGGAGCCCAGCAGGCTCCGGGCTTCTGCCAGACTCTGTAGCTTGCGTTGCTCGGCTTGATCCTCGCGCGCCGTCTGTAAGAGTTTATTGATATCTCTTTCATCGGGATGCTCGCTCTGCAGTTTGGCAAGGAGTGCAATACAATCCTCATATTTCCGGGAGCTCAACAGGCTCCGGGCTTCCGCCAGACTCTGTAGCTTGCGTTGCTCGGCTTGATCCTTGCGGACCAAAGCGAGGAGCTTTGGGATTTCGTCGTCCGCGGGAAACTGCTTCTGTAGCTCCAGAAGCAACACATTGCATTCTTGGTGCTGCCGGCCCGCCAGCAACTTCCTGGCGGTTGCGACTCCTTGCTGCCGCTGTTGTTCGGCTCCGTCCTCCCGCGCGGCCTCGAGCAACCTCGAGATATCAGCTTCCTCCGGAAACTCTTTCTGAAGAGCGGTCAGCCGGGCAATGCTATCGTCGTAGCGCTTCGCCGCCAAAAGGTTTCGCGCCTCGTTCAGGGACTCCAGCATTTGTTGTTTTCTCTGATCATCGAGGACGTTCCCTTGTAGCTGCAGTATTTCGTCGTCGCCCGGGAACTCGTTCAGCAGCGAATTCAGCAGGAAAGTACAATCGTCGTAGCGCCTTGCCGCGAAGAGGCTTCGGGCTTCCACGACCGACTGCGACCTTCTTTGCTTTCTCTGATCATCAATCACGTTCTTTTGGAGCTGCAGCAATTCCTCGTCGTCCGGAAATTGTGTTTGCAGAGAATTCAGCAAGGAAGTACAAACGTCGTAGCGTCTGGCTGCCAGGAGGCTTCGCGCCTCAGCAAAAGATTGCAACCGTTGTTCTTTCCTCTGCTCTTCAATCGTTTTCCGCTGAAGCTTCAGGATCTCCTCGTCTCCAGGGAACTGCTTTTGAAGTTCGGCGAGCAGCACCTTGCACTCCTCAAAGCGCCGGTTTGCCAGCATGCTCCGGACATCCGCCAGACCCTGCGATCTTAATTCACTCGCCTGATCTTCCCGGGCGGTCTCCAGTAGCCGCGGAATTTCTTCCTCGTCGGGAAATTCCTTTTGCAGCTCGGCCAGAAGCTCGAGGCATTCCCCATAATTCTGCTGCGTCCACAAGCTCCGGGCTTGTTGCATTTTTCCCGATAGATGCAATCGTCTTCGGCGCTCCGCTTTCTCAATGCTCAGCTGTATCTGAAGTGTTTTACTCTCATGGTTATCGGATTCAATCTCCTGGATCTTAGCCAATACCTCCTCGGCTTCCTCCAGAAGTCCCTGCGCCAATCGCTGCTTGGCAGACTCAATCCATTCCGCCACTTGCCGCGCGCGGTTGATTTCTCCTTCAATTTGTTTCAGCAGCGCCTGAGCAGGCTCGAAGCTGGCGTCCAATTGGAGGACAATCTCCGCTTCTGCCCTTGCTTCCTGAATTTTCCCTTCGGCGAGTAAGACATGGCCCTTTTCGACCTGCTGTTGCAGCTTGGGTCGGAGTAGGATGCGCCTCTGCTCGGTATTTACCTTCTCCAAGAGATTTCTTGCTGGCGTGTTTGTTGAATCGATTTGAAGGGCCTGACGCAGATAGATGAGCGATTGCGAATAGTCACCCTTTCCCGACAGTTCGCGTGCCTGGGCCACCAAGCTGATAACAGACTCCGCCTGGAGGCTTTTACAGATCGGATCCAGATCAAGTGCGAGTTCTTCCATCGACTGGTATCGTTCCTCGGCAGACTTCCGCAATACTTTATGGACCACTTTTTCCAGGGCAGGAGGGCATTCAGGAGCCACCTCAAGTAAGGACTGCGGTTCTTGCTGGCAGATACTATGCATTAAGCTTGCCGGCGTTTGCCCCTTGAACGGTCTTTGGTAGGCCAACAACTCATAGAGCAGAACCCCGAACGACCAGATGTCGGACCGCGCATCGGCGTGCTCGCCGTGATATTGCTCGGGAGACATATAAGCAAACGTGCCAAGCAGCATGCCAGTCTGCGTTTTTGAGGTTTCAAGCACACGGGCAATGCCGAAGTCTACGACCTTCACCGTGCCATCTCTGGTGAGCATCACGTTGTCGGGCTTGACGTCCCTGTGGATAATTCCGCGCTTGTGCGCGTAATCGAGTGCGCGGCACGCTTGCAATGCGTATGTGAGCTTCAGAGGAACGGGGAGGGGCGTGCGTCGGCCGATGAGTTGATCTAGACTCTCGCCTTCCAACAATTCCATGGCGATATACGGCACGCCTCTTTCATCCCCCATGTCGTAAATGGTGACAATGTTAGGGTGCTGCAAGCCCCCAGCCGACTGAGCCTCCTGGTAAAAACGTTGAAGCAAATCGGGGAATTCGGCTAAACCTGTAGTGATCGTCTTGAGCGCGACAAGGCGATTGATGATCGGGTCGCGGGCCCGATAAACGACACCTCCGGCTCCGCGACCGAGCTCACCTAGAATTACGTATTTGCCTAACTTTTCCAAGCTCAAACCCCTGCAACCACGAGCCCGTCGAAATCATCGCGCTCTGTCTCTGGCCTTCCTTGGAGGTTCGCGAGGCCAGCACAGTCCTTTGGCGTCTAAATCCAATCATTTACAGCGAATGTTAATAGTGCAATTGAGTACCTTGACTCGGCCTTTGCATAGGGGCAGACAGCCGGTCCAGACGATCTACTTTTGCCACGCGACACGAACTTGCTCGCACTACAACACCTTCGCAAGCTAACGTATTGAAATCTCAAAGCTCCTGCGACTAAGCCTTATTCTGGTAGCTGTCGGAAGAGAGCCATTCCTTCGAAATCAATCTTTGGAGGCCAATATACCTCAAAGCGCTACGGAATTCCTTGAAATGCCATTTAGGCTACGGAACTATAAATGCCCAGCAGCAGCGGGGAAAACCATGCACTTATGTGCGGCAACAGTATGCGCCTAGCGGACATCACTGTGAATTAGGTAATAGAGATTCTGGCATCGGCGGGCCAACTCTTGGAAGTCGCCTAACCGGACATTGAGAATTTAGCCGCGGCGCTCTCGGAGACGCCAAAAGCGGAGTCTCATATGGCTAGTCGTCGGGAGACGGCTAACCATGAAGCGCAAACTCAAGAGCGGGCATGCCCGGCTGAAAACAAAGTTCGGCCTTCCCGATTTGTTTTGGTCGGGGCGCCCGGATTTGAACCGGGGGCCTCCTGCGCCCAAGGCAGGCGCGCTACCAGGCTGCGCTACGCCCCGACATGAAATGCTTTGTTCATTCTAAAGCACTTTCCAACTTTACTGCTACTCCGATCCATCGTTTTTGGCCCGACTGTGCCAGAACTGTGCCAAATCTTTTTACTGAATCGTGGCTGTGCCAGATTCCAGCGGCATCTCATTGGCTGGGAGGTTCATTCTCTCTAAGACCTCTCAGTTCATCTGCAATTTCATCGGCGAATACTTCTTGAAGACCTTGGGGTCGCCCTGTCGAAGGAGCTATCAGCGAGTGTTGGATCGTCGTCTGCGAGCTTTGGGGCTTCCTCCGCTCTAAAGCACTGAAGCAAATCTGACTCCTCCTCGTTAACCTGCCTTGGGTCTTGCACACAGCCGTCGCTCCGCAGACAGTCTGCGCGGCGTTTCCATCGCTGTCTGGGCGGCTTCACTTCAGGAGGTCTTTCGCCTACGAGAGGTGTGGGCCGGTCTCAAGCCGCGAAGATTCGGGACAACTTGACGTTCGTTCAACTGGAACCGCTGCCAGCGGACTGGCACTAGTGTCAAAAACTAGTGGAGGATTACTAGGAGAAAGTGGACGTGAGACAACTACGCTCGTCTGATTTCAACTATTTACCGTCCGGACTATCTGGGCTTTCGCGTGCTTGCAATGGACGGACTGTTGGTGGGGGATAACGACGGAAAGGGGAGCAGTCCACATGACACGTCAGTCTGAAGAGTTTCATCCGCAAGCAGCCAGGCGCATGTTCCTGGCAGTCGTCAATCAGGCCATTTTTGACGTCTTGGAAAATAACGAAGAGGCGAAGGCAGCGGAGCAATGGCTGTTGAGCAGAGACTTTGACAACCTTGCAGAACTGCTTGGCTGTGAAGTGGAAGCATTTGGTCTCGATCAACAACAGGCGGTCGCGTAAATTGACAAGTTGACTGATTCTTGCGTCTCCGCCAGAATTCGCCGGGAATAAAGAAATGGTCGTCAATACAGAGTACGCGGACATTTCTCTGCCGGGGTCGCCGATGCGAACGTTTGTCGCGGCGCCCAGGGCCGAAGGTCAATATCCCGGCATCTGGTGCTATTCGGATATTTTTCAGCTCACTCCGCCACTGTTGCGCACTTGCGTACGGCTGGCAGGGTATGGATTTGTTGCCGCTGCGCCGGAAATTTATCGGCGCAGCGAGCCGCCGGGAACGGTGATCCCCTTCGATGACGCCGGACGGACCCGCGGCCAGCAAGATGCCGCGAAGACTCCGGTGGCGCATTTCGATGCCGACTGCCGAGCGGGTCTGGACTGGCTTTCCAAACATGCGAAAGTCGCGCCAGGGAAAATCGGTGTCGTGGGGTTCTGCATCGGCGGCCACCTCGCCTTTCGCGCGGCGTTCCAGCCCGATGTTCGCGCAACGGTCTGCTACTACGGCACGGGAATCCATGACGGCAAGCTCGGTCAGGACGCCGATGCCGGGTCGTTGGCCCGCGCAAAAGAAATCCGCGGTGAACTTCTGATGATCTTCGGGACCAAGGACCCGCACGTGCCCGACGCGGGGCGCGAAACGATTGACCGGGGGCTGAAAAAGTCCGGCGTCCGCTACAACACGTTGCTGTATCCGGCGGAGCACGCCTTCACGCGCGATGAAGGGCCGCGTTTCGATCCCGAGGCGACGGATCTCTCATTCGCGGAGATGGTTCGTTTATTCCGTAAAGTTTTCCAGGACTGAAGAGTCTCACGCCACCCCTCCCCCGGTTTTTTGTAAGTGCTGCTGATAAAGGATTTAGCCTCCATTGGGGTTTGTTCAGAGTACCCAACGACGGTATCATCAGCGCGAATAGTTTGGGGTCTGACATGCTCGCGAGGAAATACTCTCAAGGCACTGCGCGGCGCGCGGTAAGTGTTGCGCCGAAGAAGCTCGCACGGACGTTCATCCTCATTCTAGGCATTTTGGGTCTCAACTTTGCAGGTCAGGGATGCCATTCCCAGAAAAGCAGCGCCAGCCCATCCATCGAGTTCACCCATATTCCGCCGGCGGCGCAAGGTGGACGAGAAAGAGTCGACACGATCTCTGGACGGGTCAGAAACGCTCGACCAAAGCAGCAGATTGTTATTTATGCGCACAGCGGGCAATGGTGGGTGCAGCCCGAGCCTGATCACTTCATTCCCATAAGAGCAGACTCGACGTGGAGCACGGAAACTCATCTCGGATTTGAGTATGCCGCGTTATTGGTAGAGCCGGATTATCATGCGTTGCCCACGACGGATGTGGCTCCGACCCAAGGCGGTTCCGTTGCTCTCGTGACAATTGTGAAGGGCGTCGGAACGCCGCAATTGGCTCCGACCCGATCGCTTAAATTCAGCGGCTATGATTGGGGTGTCCGCATGATTGCAAGCGACAAGGGAGGCATGACCAATCTCTATGATCCTGAAAATACATGGACCGATGCGAGCGGGGCGCTCCACATGCAGATCAAGAAGAAATCGGGCAGCTGGTCGTGTGCAGAAATATTCTTAAATCGGAGTCTCGGGTACGGCACATATTCGGTAACTGTGCGTGATACTTCTCACCTGGAACCCGCCGCGGCCTTCAGTATGTTTACCTTCGACGAATCGGCTAGCGAGCAGCACTTTCGCGAGATGGACGTAGAGGTCCATGGCCGGGATGACGCCGCAAATAAGAACAATGCACAATATGCAGTTCAACCGTTCTACAGTCCTGGGAACCTGTTCCCTTTTGCGGCGCCCTCAGGCACCTTGACGTATGTCCTGCGCTGGGAACCTGGACATGCAACTTTCAAGACCTTTCGCGGAAGGTCTTCAGGTGCCGGAGCGCAACTGGTTTCTGAACATGAGTTCACGTTTGCCATGCCGGGACCGGGTCAGGCGAAACTCCGTCTGATCTTTTTCGTCGTTGCGAGCGACAAAAATCCTATGCAGAAGCCAAGCGAGGTTGTGGTTGAGAAGTTTGAATACCTTCCGTGAGTGCGGTTTTGGAAGGCGCTGGCTACTCAGGTGTGCCATTGCCGGACTCGCGGGCGTCTGCTTCGCCGTTTCGGCGTCGGCGCTTGATCCCACTCGGGCCGTGTCGCAATATCTCCACGACTGGTGGGGAACTGAGAGAGATTGGCCGGGCGGATCTATAACGGCCATCGCCCAGACTTCCGATGGCTACCTCTGGATTGGGACAGATAAAGGCCTTTTTCGTTTCGACGGCTTGAATTTTCAGCAGTTCCAGCTGGCCCATCCTGATCCAATCTGGATTGGCCCTGTACGAACATTTGTGGTTGACGCAAGCGATAACCTCTGGATCTTGTTACAAAACACGCTAGTCTTTCGTTACAAAAATGGAAACTTCGAGCTTATCCGCGGCGAGACTGAGAACGGCACAACCGCAATGGTACGGGGGACGTCGGGTGCGGTTTTGCTTTCATCATTAGCCGAGGGAACTCTCACCTACAGTGACAACCGATTTCGAAGCCTGTCGTCCGCAGCTCTTCTCGCCGACGCTGCAAGAGTCGCGAACGGCGAGGCTCCTGACCAGCGAGCAACTCCCTTCAGTTGGTTTGATCGTCTGGCGGCGCCCACCTCGGTGGTGATCGCCATGGCGCAGACAGACGACGGAAAGATTTGGCTTGGCACGGAGCGTCGAGGGCTCTTCTATCTCCAGGAAGGCCGCGTTTTGAGCGCCTTGAATGGGCGGGATGATACGAAGATTAACTGCTTTATGCCTCTTCAAAACTCAGAATTGTGGGTCGGAACGGCGAAGGGTGTGCTGCGCTGGAGCGGAACAAAGCTTACTTTGGCAGGTGTACCGTCATCTCTTCTCAATCTCGACGTACTTTCCATTCTTCGCGACCGGGACTCGAACATCTGGGTTGGCACGAGTCGCGGACTGTTTCGATACAACGTGAATGGGGTTTCTTTACTGAGTACTCCCGGACCCGTAGCTGCGCTCTTCGAAGATCGGGAGGGAAACATCTGGATCGGTAGCACGCGCGGCCTCGAGCGACTGCGAGACAGCGCCTTCGTTACGTATTCTCTTCCCAATTTGAAATCGCAGAGTATGGGGCCATTGCACGCTGACTCCGGCGGCCGCACTTGGATCGCGCCCATTCAGGGTGGTTTGCGATGGTTAAAGGGAGAAAAAACCGGGGTTGTCACCGCCGATGGGATCGGCAACGATGTCGTCTACTCCATCGCCGGCACTGGCAAGGACGATGTCTGGGTGGGACGACAACAAGGTGGACTCACCCATCTGAGCTACTCCGGCAATTCGTATACATCCAAGACCTACACGCAGGCAGACGGCCTCGCACAAAACAGGGTGTACGCGGTCTATCGGAGTCGTGATGGTACCGTCTGGTCAGGGACCCTCAGTAGTGGTGTAAGCGAGCTAAAGAACGGTCATTTCACAAATTACACGACTACAGACGGACTAGCAGCGAACACAATATCGTCGATTGCCGAGGGCCCTGACGCAACAATGTGGTTCGGGACTCCAAAGGGTGTCAGTGCCATGTCGCAGAAGGGGTGGCGAACCTATACCGCCAACGACGGATTACCCTCCGAGGATGTCAACTGCCTCCTGCAGGGTGCAACGAGAATTCTGTGGATAGGAACGGCCGAAGGTCTCGCGTACCTCAGTGATGGGCAGGTGCATGTACCGCGCGGAGTACCTCAGTCCCTGCAAGCACCAATATTCGGCATGGAAGAAGACAAAAACGGCTGGCTGTGGATCGCGACCTCAGATCATGTTTTGCGCGTTCCGCGCGACAAACTGCTAAGCGGTGCTGTGAAAGCAGTTGATGTTCGCGAGTATGACCAGACCGATGGTCTTGAGAGCACTGAAGGAGTGAAGCGGAGCCGATCGGTGGTCTCGGATTCAGGTGGCAAGATCTGGTTTTCACTCAGCAGCGGCTTGTCGGTTGTAGACCCATCTCGAGTCGCCGCCAGTTCCGCGCACGCCATCGCCCACATTGAGGCACTTTCCGTCGACGGCAGTCCGGTAAACGTCCAGGACATGGTTCACATTCCTGCTTCGCCACGGAGAATCACTTTCACGTACACAGGTCTAAGCCTTGCAACCCCTGAGCGAGTTCGCTTTCGATATTTTCTCGAAGGCTTCGACCGCTCCTGGAGTGAGGCGGTTGCAACCCGGGAAGCCGTGTACACTAATCTTGGCGCTCATTCCTACCGTTTTCGCGTGCTAGCCTGGAACAGCGAAGGCCTGTGGAGTGAATCCGAGGCTGCGGTCGGGTTCGAAGTTGAGCCGACCGTCTGGCAAACGTGGTGGTTTCGGACTATCTCCGCCGCCTTACTTCTTCTTTTGGCGTGGTGCGTGTACCTCTATCGCTTGCGCCAGCTCGCCAAGGAATTCAATATTCGCCTAGAAGAGCGCGTCGATGAGCGGACGCGTGTCGCGAGGGAATTGCACGACACTCTTCTGCAAGGTTTTCAAGGATTGTTGCTGCGATTTCAAACGGTTTCCAACCTACTCCCGGCGGGCGAGCCGAAGCAAAAACTCGATAACGCTATCGATCAGGCGGCTCAAGCGATTACCGAGGGGCGGGACGCGGTACAGGGGTTGCGCTCATCGGCGAAGGTGACCAACGATCTTGCCTGTGCGATAACCACTCTCGGGACAGAGCTTGCGGCCGGTGAATCGAATCCAAATGCTGCCGAGTTTCATGTGGAGGTAGAAGGCACGCCGCGAGACCTGCATCCGATATTGCGGGACGAAGTCTACCGGATCGCAAGCGAGTCACTGCGCAATGCGTTCAAGCACGCGCAGGCGAAGCGGATCGAAGTGGAAATTCGATATGACGAACGACGGCTTCGCTTACGTGTGCGTGACGACGGAAAGGGCATTGACGCGAAGCTCTTGACTGACGACGGACGCCCCGGGCACTACGGTTTGCGTGGCATGCGCGAACGAGCCAAGCTGATGGGGGGCAAGCTGGCGGTGTGGAGCGAACTCGATTCGGGTACAGAGGTGGAGCTGAGGATTCCCGCGTCGCGAGCTTACGAGACAGCCCTTGGGCGACGGCGTTCGTGGCTGGCTGAGAAGTTGTCTGGGAAAGAGACGGAGATGAAGTCATGAGTGCCGAATCTTCAGCCCCGATTCGGATTCTGTCGGTGGACGATCATCCGGTTTTGCGCCAAGGCGTTGCTGCGCTAGTAGGGGGGCAAACGGACATGAGTGTAGTCGCCGAAGCGTCGAACGGGCGCGAAGCGATCCAGCAATTCCGTACGCATCATCCGGACGTGACGCTGATGGATTTGCAGATGCCGGAAATGAACGGGCTCGATGCGATTATCGCGATTCGCGGGGAATTTCCCGAGGCCCGCGTTATCGTGCTGACGACTTATGCGGGCGACGTCCAGGTGTTGCGGGCGCTCAAAGCCGGCGCGCGTGGTTACTTGCTAAAAAACAGCTTGCACAAGGAACTGCTAGAGACTATCCGTTCCGTGCATGCCGGGAAAAGAGCACTTTCCACCGAGGTCTCCATGCAACTTGCCGAGCATGCCACCGATGAAGTGCTGACCCCAGCGGAAATCCGTGTTCTGCGCCTGATTGCCGAGGGCAACGCCAACAAAGAGATTGCGGAGCGCCTTTCGGTCAGCGTAGAAACCGTGAAGGGCCAGGTGGGGAACATCCTGTCCAAACTGGGCGCCAACGACCGAACCCATGCCGCCATGATCGGCTTAAAGCGCGGAATCATCGAGTACTAATACACTCAAAAGTGGGATTTTGGGCGTACCTTTTGGGGGTTTCAGGCCTGGTTAGGAAACTTGTAACCTGACCTCAATTGAGACGGCTTTATTCCACGTTCGCTCATGGTTTGCCTGGCGTCGGCCTTCTATTGCTGAGGGTGGTGGCAGGTAGTGCCTTGGTTTTTCATGAAGTTATGGCGCTCCGGGGCGGAGCTGCGACCGGTGCAGCCATGCTTCACGCGCTCGGCGCGGGAGCGGGAATACTGTTGTTCGTAGGTCTGTGGACGCCCATTGCAGGGTCAGTAGTGACGCTCATCGAGCTGTGGAACATCCTCTCACAAGCAGGGGATCCGTGGATTCCCATCCTGTTGGGAACCTTCGGTGCCGGCCTGGCACTGCTCGGACCTGGCGGTTGGTCGGTGGATGCTCGCCTCTTTGGATGGAAGCGCATCGAAATCCGTGATCGAAAGAGTTAGCTTCCTACCCCTTTCTAGTTAGCGTTTCCCTACTTCAAAAGGGTACGTTTCCTGGTCCGATCAGGGGTTGTCCACAGATGCAAATGCCTCCACAATGCGCGTAATAAGCAAAGGTGCAACAAGGAGTGCAAGTTTACTAGGTTAGGGGGAAAGTGATGGCAAGCCCGGCTGTAGTCATGGTGGATCCAAAGCCGTCTGAAGAAAGACTCCAACACGAGAACGTTGCTCTGCGCGAAGAAACGGATCAGGCATCCATGTTCGGGGAGATCGTCGGAACTTCTGAGACGCTGCAAAGAGTATTGTCCCTGGTGTCCAAGGTGGCTCCCACGGACGCCAGTGTGCTGATCACCGGCGAAACTGGGACGGGCAAAGAACTGGTAGCCCGCGCGATCCACAGGCAGTCCCAGCGATCCTCAAAACCATTTGTTAGTGTGAACTGCGCTGCCATCCCGCGCGACTTGATCGCCTCGGAATTGTTTGGACATGAGAAAGGTTCCTTTACCGGAGCGGTACAGCGGCGCGTGGGCCGGTTCGAATTGGCGGACGGCGGCACAATCTTCCTCGATGAAGCAGGAGAGCTTCCTAAGGAGACGCAGATCGCTCTCTTGCGTGTCCTGCAGGAACGCGAATTCGAACGCGTTGGCGGAACTCGATCCATCCAAACAGATGTTCGCGTCGTGGCTGCCACCAATCGTGATTTGCGGGCTGCCACCGCTGCTGGAACCTTTCGCAGTGACCTGTTTTACCGGCTTAATGTTTTTCCACTTGAGGTGCCTCCTCTGCGTGACCGCCGAGAAGATATTCCTGAGTTGATCGAATATTTCATCGATCGTAGCGCGAGGAATGTAGGAAAGAGTATAAGAGGGATCAACAAGAAGAGTTTGGACCTGCTTCGGTCGTATCCCTGGCCGGGTAACATTCGCGAATTGCAGAACGTGATTGAGAGATCTGTCATCATGTGCGAAACGGAGAATTTCTCTGTGGACGAGACTTGGCTCCCTCAGTAGCCTGTTGCAAGCGAGCTCAAAAGCCAGTCTGACTTCTCTTAAAAACTTGCTGGCCAGAACTGTGCAAGCGACTGTGTCCCCGATGTTCTTTGGAAGCACGGACCTAGAAGGGTCCGTGCTTCCTCGAAATAGGATGAAGCCGAAAGTTTGACATTTCTGTCAGTGCGGGCCTCGAGCGCCGGTTCACTCTGACATGCCCCAGCGGCGCACTGGTTGCCTGATTCTGCTAAGCAGTAGAGGCGTGACAAAGCGGCAAGAAGTTTCATGCCGCGCAATTGCATGACAATCGAATCGCTGCAGCAGGGTTGACGCCCGTGTCAACGGCATGACTTCCTCGCTTCTGACAGGTGATTGAGCGGATTCGTGCTGTGCCAGCAACTCGTTGAAAGTAAAGACTTTCCGAAGGAACTTCAAAAGTGAATGGGTGGCCCCTGGGGTGCAAAACTCTGCTCTGCTGCGACCTCAATCCAAAAGCATTCGTTAGGAACGTCGCAGGAGAATTTCGAACCTTTGTGAGTTTTGGTTCACGAGCAAGGATGACTTGCGAATCCGCGTGCAAGCGCTGGGACAGTCGCGGACCGACACGGGGCGTGCTCCAGATTGCACCCGGAATGGGCGAGCACAGCGGAAGATACTGTGAGCTGATTGATGCTTTGCAGCGAGCTGAACCGTGGTAAGGTTCGCAGCAATTTCCTGGCTTGGCTCTCTGCACTGCTTGGGAATCAATCTCTTCATCAGGAGCCGCTATGACCTCAATGGACAAGCCAGCTTTGAAGGAGCCGCAAATGCTACAAACGCTAATCGCAAAGCTAAAGCCGTATCTCGTCCCTACTCTTATCTTTCTGATGTCGGCAGGCATTCTGGTGGTCATCATCGGGAACTGGAACAGCTGGGCGAGCGAACGAGCCGAACAAGAAACGGATGATGCCTACGTGCGCGCGGATCTGACGCCGCTCAGCACAAAAGTCTCCGGCGTCGTTGTGAAGGTTCTTGTGGACGACTATCAGACTGTAAAAGCCGGCGACCTTCTGGTCCAATTGCGGGACGATGACTTCCGTGCGCAAGTAGCACTGGCAGAAGCGGCCGTCGAGGCGGCGAAGGCGGCCATCGAGGACAATCGGCGCCAGAAGGATCTGCAAGACGCCAAGATCGACCGCGCAAAAACGGGAATCGATCTTGCCAAAGCACAGATTTCCGCGGCGCAGGCCGCGATCGAGGCTACCAAGGCCGACGTCGCTCGAACTCTCGCGGAACGTGCACGCCAAGAAGCGCTGATCGCCACGCAATCGGCCACCCAGCAGCATCTCGAGCAAGCTGTAGCCGACGAGCAGCGATTCCGAGCCCAGGTATTAGCGCGCCAAGCCGATCTCGAACAAGCAAAAGCAAACCTGGCCAACAACCAAACCGCCGTGACAGCCGAAATGCGAGCCCGCGCTGTGCTCGATTCACGCGATGCCCAGCTCATCGCCGATCTGCATGGAAAGCAGGCTTCCCTCGACGCCGCCAAAACTAATCTGGACTACACGCGCATCTATGCTCCGGAGAATGGAGTCGTCGGCGAACGCAAGGTGCGCCCGGGACAACTGGTCAGCCCAGGCACCCAAGTGCTGTCGCTCGTTCAGACCGACGCGTGGGTGCAAGCAAACTATCGTGAGACCCAGGTGCGGCACATGCAGCCCGGCGCTCCAGCAGAGATTTCCGTGGACGCCTTTCCTGGCGTACATCTGAAAGGAAAGCTGGTTCAAGTTGCACCGGCCAGCGGTTCGCAATTCGCCTTACTGCCGCCCGACAACGCCACCGGCAACTTCACAAAAATCGTGCAGCGCGTCCCCGTCAAGATCGTGTTTGATCCGGGACAGCCCGTGGCTCAGCGTCTGCGGCCCGGCCTATCGGTGATTGCCAGAGTCCGCACGACTGCGGTTTCGGAATGATTCCGGAGCAAATCACTTGAGTACTGCTTCTGCCCAAGCCGCGATACCCCCAGCGTCGCCCAAAGCGCCCACTCAGCTTTCGACAAACCCATACGTCGGAGTCCTCGGGGTCTTTCTGGGCGCGAGCATTGCGACAATGAACAGCCGGCTGCTCAGTGTCGGCCTTGCTGATTTGCGCGGCGCCCTCGGACTCAGTTTCGACCAAGCCTCCTGGCTGCCCACGGCGCTGAACATGGCCATGATGTTTAGCGGAGTTTTCTGCGTGTTTTTGAGCGTAATTTACGGTCCCCGCCGGATTCTCCTTTTCGCCGCTTCCGTCTTTACGATCACTGCCATTCTCCTGCCGTTTTCAGCTAATTTCTGGACCATGTTGGCGTTGGAAGTGCTGGCCGGATTGGCCTCCGGGACTTTCTATTCCCTCACCATGACCTTCGTTCTTACGTCGCTCCCGAGGCGCCTGATCATTTTTGGCATCGCGGCGTATGCCGCGGACATTATTTTCACGAGCAACGTCGCATCAGCGCTTCAAGGCTGGTATGCCGACCATCTTTCCTGGCGCTGGATTTTTTGGCACGCCGCCATGGTGACGCCCCTGATGATGCTTTGCGTGTATTTCGGCATTCCCCGCCGCAACCCGGTCTTGCCCGCTCCAAGTTGGCGCGGATTTGCCTATTTCAGCCTGAGCCTCGGCCTGCTTTACGGAGCTCTCGATCAAGGCGAGCGTCTGGACTGGTTCCATTCCCCCCTGATCGTTGCCATGACGGCTGCGGGACTTTTTTTACTCGCAGCCACTTGTGTCAGAAGGATGCTGCAGCCGAATCCGCTGGTAGATCTCTCCTTCGTGAGTTCAAGGAACCTGGTCATCCTGGCCCTATCGATTTTCGTTTTCAAGTTCGTTCATCTGGCCTCCATCATTCTTATTCCCGGTTTTCTCGGCAACATCCAAAGATATCGAGCTGTGGAAACCGGCCACGCACTCGCCTGGATTGCCTTGCCCCAATTCGCCGTGGTGTGGCTGGTAGCTGCCGCTATTCTCTTCACCAACTCGCGGCTCATCTTGGCGGCGAGTCTAACCATAGTGGCGTTGGGCTCACTGGTCTGTGCGCGCCTCGATTCAACCTGGGCGGGAACCAGCTTCGAGATGCTGGAACTCGTGATGGCCATCGGGCTCGCCGGCGCCTACGTTGGACTCGTAAGCAGCATCGTTCTCGTAGGGTTGGAAAAGGGCGCGCTGAAGAGCGCCGCCGCTGCCGCCACGCTCTCTGGATTTATGCATACCTTCCGGATCTTTGGCGGTCAAGTCGGCGTGTCCCTCATGAATCGCTTCCTCACCGTTCGGGAAGAGTTTCACTCCAACATGCTTGGCCTTCACGTCCAGGTTGGTAACTGGCTCACGGACGAACGCCTACGCATCGTTAGCCTCGGCATGTTACCCAGCTCGTCAGGATCGGACGAAGCGCAAGCGCGCGCAGGCGCGCTCTTGGGTCAACAAGTGCACGCACAGGCCTATACGTTGGCCATCGCCGACGGCTTTGTGCTTATTGCCGGCGTGGCGGCAGCCTTTCTGCTTGTCATGTTGCTTATGACCCCGGTCAAGATCACCTATCAAGATTTGAGGAGAATGCCATGATTCGCCGACAATTTCTCCGGATATTGGCAAGCGCCGGAGTATTTTTCCTTTGCACCACTTCGGCTCTGACCGACGAAGTTCGACACCTGAAACTTTCGGAAGCGGTTCAGCTGGCGCTGAAGCACAACCACAATGTCCGCATCGCGCGGTACGGAGTCGATGAGAAACAACATGCTAAAGAGGCCGCGAAGAGTTTGTATTTCCCATCTATTCGCAATGACAGCAGCTATCTACGCCTCACGGATACGCAATTGATTCAGATCGCTCCCGGCAGCCTGGGCGTAGCGGCGGGAACACCGATTCCTCCTGCGAACAGCATCATCAACCAAGGGGGTCGCAACCTGATAACCAGCGGAACGCAGATCACGCAGCCATTGACCTCGCTCCTGAAAATCAAACAGGCAAACCAGATAGCTCAAGCCGAGGCAAAAGCCTCGCGCGAGAAGGCAGACCTTGCCGAAAACGACGTAGCACTCGCGGTACATGAGGTGTACTACAGAATCTTGGTTGCTCAGGCGCACCGCAGCGCCACCGAGGCGCGGATAAAAGCGTCGCAGGACCTGCAGAACGAGCGGATCGAGCAGGTGAAATTTGGCAGCGCGTTGAAACAGGACGCGATCGAGAGCCGCGCGCAAGTTTTGCAAGCCAAGCAAGAACTGCTAACGACGGACCTTCAGTTAGACGACCTGAAGTTGAAGCTCAATGACCTGATGGGGCTGCCACTAACCACCGGCCTGGACCTTGATCCCACAGTTCCCGAATTTCAAGAGACCTGCTCGCGAGAAGAATGTGTTAAGGCAGCAATGGACGCGCATCCTGAAATTCGTGAAGCTCGTGCCGAAGTAGAGAAAGCGGAGGCGGCAGTCCGTTTGTCCAAGACAGACATCTGGGTTCCCGACGTGGAGGCTCTCGCCCGCTACAGCCATGAGGAGAATGTCCCGTTTCTGGCGCATAACTTTGGCACGTTCGGAGTTCACTTCGGCTACGACCTGTTTGATGGAGGGCGTAAGCGAGCGGTGCTGCGTGAGCATCAAGCGCAGTTGTCTCAAGCGAAAGAGAACCTTGCCAGGGTGACGGATGAAGTCGAACTGGGGGTCGAAACGGCGTACGACAAGCTGGAAAGGACGCAGCAGTTGCTGAAGGTGTCCGAAGAGATTTTGGTTCTCCGCACCGAATCGAACCGTGTGTTGCAGGAGGAGCTGTTGCAAGGGGCGGCGCTGAAGTCGCAGTCAGGCATGGCAATCGCTCAGGAGTTCGACGCGAAGGCGCTCCTCCTGCAATCGCAGTTGGACTATTCCCAGGCTCACGATGAGTTTATTCACGCCATGGGGCGCACACCCGAATGACTTGGTGGCATTCCGAAATACACATACGCCGCTTATGCCTTGATTCATTAGTTGTAGCAGCATCCAGATGACATGCCGGCACCGACAACCTAATCTTGCAAGACACCCCACCGCAGCAAATTACGAGGCCAAAGCAGAACTGCTGCAGGCGAGGCTCGGATATCTGCTGGCTTGGGAAGAGCTTGAGCGCACTATCGGCCGGGCTCCGGAATTGGCAGCACAATGACGAGTGAGACTAGAATTCGTTCAACGATTACGTTTACTGGCGAGTGGTTGAAAGTTGTTACTTCGGCTTCAGTGGGTGCAGCGAGGGAACAATGTGACCAGGGAGGCTAAGTCCCACGGCGTGAACAACAGTTGTTCGGCTTGGGCAGCCGTCTGGGCCGCACGCGCGATGAAGCCCAGGCGATGACGCTTCACAAAATTGTGCAGGTGCTCGACGCAGATTCCGGTGAGATTCACGACCTCCGCATGAGTGAATATTCTTTGGCTAGCTCTTACGGTAATCACGGTTTTGTTTCTCCTTAAAGTGCAAACAGCCAGTACCGTACAAACATCCATGCGAGCGGCCCTGCCAAGCAAAGGCCGGCCGCCATCGCCAGAATCACGTGAATACCCGAGATATTTACTTTAGGGCTCATGCGCCTGTTTCAGCCCGCAGAACTAGTCCTGGCTCTGCATGAGCGGGAGTTGCGACGTAAGTTGCACGTCGATCATCATGCTGATACGGCGGTCCAACTGAAAGAAGGTCGCCGCTTTTTTCCCGGGCAATACTTTTCGAAAGACCGGCACATACTTCTGGCGAAGCTGCGCTGCGGCGATGTCCACGTCCAGCCAACGGCGAACCAGGCTGTCTGCTTGCTCATCGGTTTGCGTTCCGTATTGGTCGGCATACTCTTCAACCAGTGCGGCTCTGGTGTCGTTGATCTTCGCGAATTCCGCCGAATACTGTTCATACACCGGCCAAAACTTGGTTGCTTCGCTATCCGTGAGGGTCAGATTCGCAGCGATGACCTGCTTTTTGATGGAACGGATGTCTTTGAGCAACAGCGCGAATTGCTGGTTCGTAAACGCTTCGGCACTGCCGGGGACCGCGGCTGCCTGTTGCGAAGATGGATCTTGAGCGGCAACTCTTGGACTTCCAAACACGCACATGCCGATAAATGCGAACGTTGCAATTGTAATTTTCTTCACAGAATTCGCCCTCCCTTTAGTGTCAAGTAGCAAGTCCTGGGGCGCAACCTTCCGGAAATTTCCGTGTGGCGGTGCCCCGAGTTGATTGTGTTGCAATGGAGTTGCCAAGTGGACGGATAGGAGTGGCCGCAAGTCATTGATGGGAAGGGAGTTGTGTGTGGGGGGGGGAAGTGACCGGCGGATGGTGTGACAGAGACGGCGCTGTCACGCCCCTAGCGCATTCGACAGCGGATTGACACTGTATTCAACAACGATCCCAAGATCAGTACTTGCCGTGGAAGATGGCATGGCTGATATCGGGCCAAAACTCTTTCACGATGTTAAACACGCCGTCCAACGCGATTTGCGTCACCCACTTTTGGCCCGTCTTCGTCCACGTGCGCTCTCTTGACGGGTAATATAGGTCGGATATCCCTGCGCCGGCGCCATTGCCGACAATTTCCGAAAGATTGATCGTTCGACCGCCGGAATCGGTCCGCGTGATAAACAAGCGGCTCACCGCGTAGCCGGTGCGCTTAATAAACCCGCCACGTCCCAGCGTATAGTATCGCGGGTCTTCGTGCGTCGCCGCGGGTACAATGGCTTCCGTCAGATAGTTTCCAATAGCCTGGTCGGCCATCGCATGCCAGTAGTAGCGGCCGTAGCCTTTGGCGCCTTGGCCGAACTCCGGATAAGATTTATTGCCCTGGCTGACGCCGGCGATAATCCCCGCGGAAATAAACGAGGAATAATCGAAGCTATCCTGCGTAGCCAGCCAGAACTTATCTTTCAGTGAGAGCGGAGGCAACTGCGTGTCAGCGCTCACCGCACGGTAGTTGGGAAAGATCCAGAGAATGCGCTTGGACTGTTTGACTTCGGCAGTACTTCCGAGTGAGCTTGCATCAACGGATGTGGTGACGCTATTCGATTGCGCCTGATCGTTCGGTTCGGCCTCGATCTGCGTTGTGGAAACTTGCTCGCCCAGGGCCACCTGTTTCGGCGCAACGACGGGCCGCGGCGCATCATCAGACGAAGCTTGCGCGAACGCCGTGCTCGCGCAAAACAGAAGAATGAGGGTGATCGCAGCACCAGCCCTGCGGGCCAAGAATAAAGCTTGGCACAGAGGTCGGGGGAGACTCATGGGACCACTCGAAACTGCCACGTGAAATGGGTTCATTAGCATAGGGTGTTTGATTCACGACTTCCGATTTCGGCGCACATCAGCCGGTAAAAAACCTGGAGCCGGATCCAGCTGATTCGAGCGTATTTCCGTGCATCGTGCCCTTTAAAGGCTTGTGCTATTGCTTCGATGCCGAAGCGACAGCAGCCCGTGTTGAAAAATACTGCTCCAGGCCTCCCATAACTTCGCTCAGGCCACTCTGGACATTTCGGTTCAGTGCGGCAACCACAGCCGAGGTATCCTTTCCGTTTACCGGCTCATCGTGTGAGTAAGAGCGGCTCCAGGCGGCGGTTCCCGTCTTGGAATCGCGCAACTCAAATTCAAAGGCCACGCGGGCAGCCAATCCGTTTCCGGTGATCTCCCGGAGGTCATACAAGCGGCCGCGGAGGACATAGTCGCCGCGGGAGTCACTGCGCAAGGAGTAGACGTGCTGGTAGCGCTGCGACTCTTGTAGCTCTCGGAGCAGGACATCGCTAATCATTTCGGAAGGCGGCTCCGCCCATCGCTGATATTCGTACGTGCCCATCGCCTCGCCATTCGAGGTGTAGACGATGTGGTCGTCGCGATACAGATGCGACGTGGTGATCGGCCCGAGGAGCAGTGTGACCCGGAAGGGGGCCGGATCGGCTCCGGGAGCTTTGTCGTTGGGAAGTGTTAGCTGATAGAACTTGCTGGGCCGCGTGGCGCCGCAGCCATTTAGGGTTCCGAGACAGAGCATGAGCGCCGGAAAAATGAACTTGAGTTTCATTATTGTTCTCCTGTTTTGTGTTCTCGAGGATTGCTGGCGCGAATCAGAGTGTACGGACGGGTCTTGATGGTTGCGGTAAATTCCTTCAGGTTCTCGGTAACGTGGCGCATATTGTCGAGCACTTCGTCGATGTTCTCAGAATTGACGTCGAGGGTTTGGTCCAGCCGCGCGGTGGCGTCGGTCATATTCGTCAGAGTACGGCGAAGCTCGATGATAGCTTGGCGGACGTCCGCGCGATTCTCGCCCACCATGGCATCGACATGGTTCAACGTCTGATTTGCTTGCTCGGAAGTCTTTCGAAAATCTTCGAGAAGGGGTTGCAGTTTCTCGCTGACGGCGTTCACGTTGTGAAGTGTGGTCTTGATTTGAGGACGGTTTTCTTCGAGCATTCCGCGCGCATTGGCGATCGTTGCGGCAAGATTCGCGCGGTTCTGCGGACCGAGCAAATCGTTCACGCGCGCGATGGTCTCTTTCACTTCCGACGCTCGATCGTTCAAGTTGCGAATCAGTTCCTGGACCTGGGGATTGAGGTCATTGAGCTGCGCGGTCAGAGCGTTGAAATCCACATACTTTAGCGAGGGAAGCGCGGCCCCGCTTGCGGCTTTCGGTGCTTGCGCGCTGCCGGGGTAAATTTCAAGGTGATTGTCCCCCAGCGGGCTCATGCTCATGATTTTTACGTGGCTATCGGTCTTGACGGGGAGATCGGTCTGAACGCTGAACACGACGTCCAGCCGTGCGGGATCCTGCGGATCGAGCTTCACGCTGTCGACGCGGCCCACTTTCGGGCCGCCCGCGTAGCGCACGGTCGCGCCGGGCTCTAGCCCTCCCGCGAAGGTTAGATATGTATGAAACTTTGTCGTGGATTGTCCGTAGGCGCCGCTCATGGCGAATACGGTGCCGAACAGCACCGCCACGGCGATGAGCACGAATAAACCAACGAGCGCCTGCTCGTGTTTAGATTGCATCACTATCCTCTCTTTCCTGCCGTGCTGCGCTCATCGGGACGTTCTTCTGTCAGCATCTGCAGGTAATCCAATTCCCCGGAAACTTCGGGTTCGGGAACGCGGTCAAGAAATTGCCGGACCCTTGGTTGTGTACTGGCGCGCATCTCTTCGGTCGTGCCGAGTGCCACGATGTTGCCTTTGTCGATCAAGAGCATGCGGTCGGCGATCAAAAATGCGCTCGCCAGCTCGTGCGTAACGACGATGATGGTCATGTGGAACGCGCGCTTGAGTTCCAAAATTAATTCGTCGATGCCTGCCGCGATGATGGGATCCAGTCCCGCCGAGGGCTCGTCGAAAAACAAGATCTCCGGATCCATCGCCAGCGCGCGGGCCACGGCGGCGCGTTTCTTCATGCCGCCGCTGAGCTGCGCGGGCGTGTAATATTCGAATCCTTCGAGCCCGACCTGCTGCAGTTTGAGGCGAAGAATGATCTCAATCGTGGAATCTTCCAGGCGTGTATGCTCTCGAAGAGGCAGTGCCACGTTTTCGCCCACGGTCATTGACCCGAACAGCGCCCCACCCTGGAAGGACATGCCGATCTTCGTTCGAATCTCATCCATTTCTTCAGAGGAGGTTTTCGCAAGGTCGCGGCCTTTGATCCGAATTTCACCAGCGCTGGGTTTCTCGAGACCTACGAGAGCGCGAAGCAGCGTGCTTTTGCCGGACCCCGAGCCGCCCAGGATCACCAGAGTTTCACCGCGCAAGACGTCGAAGCTGATGCCGTGAAGAATTTCACGTTCTCCGTAACTGACCCGCAGGTCGCGCAGCGAAATCACGGTTTCAGTCTGCGAAGCCGGAAGTATTTGGTTTGCGGTCATCGATTACCTGCGAAAAAGAACATTGCCGTGAAAAATAAATCCACAACGACAACCAGAAAGATGGACTTGACCACGGCTTGGGTGGTGGACCGGCCGACCTGCTCCGCTCCTCCGGCAGTTAAGAGTCCCTCCAGACATCCGACGGCGGTGATGGTGATGCCAAACATCACGCTCTTCACCAATCCCGTGGTGATGTCTCGAAGGAACAGCGAGTCGATTGAAGCCTGGATGTAGCGCACCAGAATGAAATCCGCCTGAGTCACGCCGAACAGTGACCCTCCGAGAATGCCCATGACGTTGGCCCAGATGGTCAGGCACGGCAGCATGACCATCATGGCCAGGAACTTTGGCGCGACGAGAAAACGGATCGGGCTGATCGCCATTGTTTCCAGTGCGTCGATTTCCTCGCTCACTTTCATGGTTCCAATTTCCGCAGCGAACGCAGAACCGGAGCGCCCGATCACAACAATGGCGGTGATTAAGGGACCGAGCTCGCGGGACATCGTGACAGCGACTGCCGTTGCCACCGCGCTGATCGCGCCAAATCTGCGAAGTTCGTAAGCCGCCTGAAGCGCCAGGATCAGGCCAATGAAAAAAGTAATCAGGGAAAGGATCGGCAAGGCGCGGACGCCCGTGTCCATGGCTTGCGAAATCGCTCGCTGCAGGCGCAGCGGCTTTCCTTGAAACGGGGCCACCAAAGTGTAATAGGCCGCGCGGGCTCCAAGTGAAGCCAGGGAGCCGATATAACTGAGGCCATCAAGGGTGCTGCTGCCGAGTTGAGAGACGATCTCCATATCACGAAGCCATTGCCGGTTCTTCGTTGTCGTAAACTTCAAAGACCTTGATCAGGCGCGAGAGTTGCAGGACATCCCGTGTGGACGTGCTGAGCCCCACCAAAATGAAACGGGACCCGAGATCGCGAGACGCTTTCAGTCCCTCGACCAGGGAAGCCACACCGGAACTGTCCATGTAACGGACCTGACTGAGATTCACTACCACGCGTGGCGTGCGACTTTCGCGAATCTCATGCAAAATCGAATCACGGACTTTCGGAGAATTCGCAAAATCGATATCGCCCGAGAGATCGAAGACCGTGGTTTTGCCGATTCGCCGGGCGGAAATGTGCACTGCATCTTCTCCTTCAGAACGCTGTTTCCTTGCGCCAGGTAATTTACGATCCGCCTGGAACTTGTTGCGCGTTACCGGCGGGAATGACCAACCCGGCGAAAAACGAAACAACGGCAGCAAAAGCGCCCTTGCTTCCCGATGGCATGCGTGTCTCGTTGATCATGAATCCATCATTTCAGCGAATATGTACCAGCATCAGGGAAACATCATCCGTTGGCGGGCCCTCCCGCCAGGCAGCCACGCCATCGAGAATGCCCTGTTTCATTTCGTGAGCAGGCAGGCAAGATGTTTTACGTACGATTTCCTGGACGCCTTCGATTCCGAGCATTTCTCCCTTGGAATTGAAAACTTCTGTAATTCCGTCCGTATACAAAACGATCCGGTCGTCCGGCTGGAGGTGCACTTCCTGGTTGGTGGTGGCATCCACAGCGTCAGGCAGAGCGCCGAGAATCATGCTTTGGGATTCCAGCAGTTGCGGATTCTGGCCAGGACGCGCAAGCATTGCTGGTGGGTGGCCAGCCCCTGCAAAGACCATGCATCGTCGACGTGCATCGATGCGCGCCGCGGCTGCGGTGATGAACATTCCAGAGCCGGCGATGTCCTCGATCAGAAACCGATTTAACTCGCCGAACATATCCAGGAACGGCATGCCATTGCGCATGTGCGCAGCGGTCTCCGAGTAGATTCGGTTGGCGACCAGCGCGGAACCGATGCCGTGGCCGGAAACATCGCAGACCATCAAGCTAACGTGCTCGTGGTCTATAGAGTTCACCACGACGAAGTCGCCACCGACCGAGTGCACGGGATGATAGAAAGCATCCACGCTCATGGAATCCCAGGTCAGGGACCTCGGCGCCAAGCTTCGCTGCACTCGTGCGGCGAGCCGCAGGTCTTCTTCAATCTCCATCTGGCGCGCTTGAAGCTTGGCGTTGGCGGCGCGGAGTTCCTCTTCAGCGCGTATCAGCTCCGAGATGTCCGTGTAGGTCGCAATCCTGAACTTGGCGCCGGAATTTTGAATCGTTCGGGAACTGATAATGACGGGCAGCCGGCCACCACCATTGCGAGGCAGAACAAAGTTATATCTGTTGCGTCCGGTACGGAATGCGACATCCGTCTGTTGGCTCAGAAAATCCCATTCCTGAGAGGAATAGAACTGAGACGAGTCAAAAGACATCAATTCTTCCCGGGAAATACCAGTCATTTCCAGAAAACGCGTGTTCGCAAAAAGTATCTGCAGGCGTTCGTTAGCTACGATGACGCCTTCGTTGAGCGCCTCCAGAACAGCCTCCATCTGGGATAGCCATTCGGGCTTTTCCATTTTGATCGAATCTCCGGCGGTCACTGGCATTTGGCGCCCCGAATACATGAGGGAGGTAAAGTCGAATGGTTCATGAGAACGTTATTTCTGGAGACGAGATCTCCGCAGGCCTAGCGGCAAGGGCCTGAAAATCAGCTTTGTCGAATGAAAATGGAGAATGCGCCGCTCTGCGGATGGGAGCCACGAGAGAACGCTGCGCCAGATTCATGAGGTGTCGCCTGGCCCGGAATACCCGCGACTTGAAAGTTCCGATGGAAACCCCAAGCAAAGTGCATGCCTCTCGGTTCGACAATTCGTCGTAGTAAATCATCGTGAATGACTGCCGAAGCGCGGGACTCATCTTTCCCACCAAAACATCGATCAATTGGAAAGTTTCTCCTTCCGCGCAGACCATTTCCGGATCGGGTTGCAAGGCGGGAATCCTTTCGGTCCAGGAAACCTCATCTCCGGTGGAGGACTCTGGAACGGGATCGATCCGCGAGTTTGTCCGTTTTCGCAGGATCATGAGAGCGGCATTCAGCACGATGCGGGTGAACCACGTCGTGAAAGCAGACCGGCCTTCGAAATTGCGCAAGTGAACATAGGCTGACAGGAACGCATCTTGAACTGCGTCCTCGGCGTCTGCCTTATTTCGCAAGATGGAATAGGCCAATCCCACGAATCTTGGGCGCGACGCCAGAAACATCTCCTGGAGCGCGTCCACGATCCCGCGTGATTCGTGGCCGCCCGAGGCAGACATGGTTGTACGTGAGTCTCCATCTCGTCCGCCGGAAAGGCGCGGGCGAGCGCCCGGTGCACTTTTATAGGAGCGCCTGCTGTAGCCTGCGGTTCTTGACGTGTCCCTCATTTGCGATCTCCGTTTCCCTCCTGAATCAATAAAGCATCTGTAGGCCCAACGAAGGACCCTGGGCGGGTGAACTGCCATCCCGCGTGTTTTCAACGGAGAACAGACACGCTGTCGGCGCGCCGCAACTGAAGGAGTTCAATTCATTTTGCAATTTATGGCGAGGACTTGACGGTAACGTCGAGGCCGTGACGCGGAAACGGTTGACGGCATGGCTTGAACCTCGCCTTCACTGTATGTGCCTTCACTTTCAACGATTTGGCGCGACCGAGTGGCAGGCAGGATTGGCACGCTCGTTGCATTGCAGACAGGCGAACCTGCGTTGAGGAGCAAACGTGCGGATAGGAATTGGGTCGGATCAGAGCGGGTCGGAGTGCAAGGAACGCCTCAAAGCCAGACTGACTGGGCAGGGCCATGCTATTGAGGACGTTTCGACGGAGGCCCAACCCGGAAGCGACTACCAGACCATAACAACGGAACTTTCGTCGGCTATCTACACAGGGCGCGTCGAACGCGCTGTGCTGATCTGCTCCAGGGCGATTGGAGCTTGCGTGATGGCCAACAAGCACCCCGGTGTTCGTGCGGCTTTGTCCCATGACTTGAACTCGGCGCGTCAAGGTGTTCAGGACGACGGGATGAATCTTCTCGTGATGGGCGGTTATGGTCTTACGCCCGATTGGGCTTGTGAGGTGGCGAGCGTCTTTATCAATTCCACGTACTCACCCGGCGAGAAGGCATTTGGCATTCCTCCCAGGCGCTTGGCGCGCATCGTCGAACACATCCGTAAGAATCTCGATACACCGCTGGGCGTTGGCGCACTTTCGAGGTTGGCAACGATGAGCCAGTCCCATTTCTCGAAGATGTTCAAGCTCAGCACTGGCCTGGCGCCACACCAGTTCGTTTTGCAAGAGCGCATCAATCGTTCGAAGGAGCTTCTCCGCCAAGGTGACGCGAAGATCGTGGATGTCGCGCTTGAAGTGGGTTTCGAAAACCAGGCGCACTTCACAACAGTATTTGGGAATTTCGTGGGCATGACGCCCCGCCAGTTTCAGCGTTCGTCGGATTACGAACCCATGGTGATGTTTGGACCTTCACTGCAGGCAGCACGGAGCTTGTAAGAGCACAGCTGCGAGAGACGGGAACCGAGAAAAGTGATGAAAACCGAGGGCAAGGGTTGGAAGCGGGCTTGGTGGCTCCTATTAGCTGGCGTGGGCTTGCAATTTTACTTTGTCCAGGAATTGGTTGCTGCGTTCGCGTTTTTTGCGATTGGATTTGCGGCGGTCGCCTTCGTCATTGTGAGCCTGTGCACGCTGTGGAAAGGTTGGAAAGCGGCAGTGGGGCGTTTTACGAATAGTGAGGATCTGGCGGAGTCCGGCTTGCAAGCCGGAAGGCCGGCACGGGAAATGCCATGAGAGCTTGCAAGGAAATGTTGCCGCAGAAGTTGAAAACCGGAAACAGGAACTCGAAAGAACGGGATAGCAAGATGGGAATAAATTGGCAACGTAAAACGAGTATGCCGGGGACGGACTTAGGGATGCGAGGCAGGGGAATGAGCAGTTGCTTCGGAAAGCGAGCGCTGTGATGTCAACGACTCAGGCGGTTTTGGATATCGATCAGCTTTGCGTAAACACAATGAGGACCCTGGCGATCGATGCGATCCAGAAGGCGAATTCGGGGCATCCCGGGACGCCCATGGGCATGTCACCGACGGTCTACTGCCTGTGGCAAAGGCTTTTGCGGTTCGATCCCGAAGATCCCATCTGGATGAATCGTGACCGCTTTGTGCTTTCCGCCGGACATGCGTCGACTCTGCTGTACACCATCCTGCATCTTGCCAAGGTCAAGGCCGTTGATCCGGATTATGAAATTTTAGGCAGGCCTTCCGTCACCCTGGACGATATCAAGTCCTTTCGCCAATTTGGGAGCCGCTGCGCGGGCCACCCAGAGTACCGCTGGACCTCCGGTGTCGAGACAACCACCGGTCCTTTGGGGCAAGGTGTGGCGACGAGCGTAGGCATGGCCATCGCCGAAAAGTGGCTCGGCGCGCGATACAACCGCCCGGATTTTGAACTCTTTGGGTACCGGATTTACGCACTATGCGGCGACGGTTGCATGATGGAAGGTATCTCAAGCGAGGCAGCTTCTGTTGCGGGACACTTGAAGCTCGACAACCTCTGCTGGATCTACGACAACAATCACATCACCATCGAAGGCAAGACTGAGATTACGTTTACTGAAGACGTGGCGGGACGGTTTTTGGCTTACGGATGGAACGTGGCTCGTGTGGGCGATGCCAACGATCTTGACCGGATCGAGAACGCTTTGCGGAATGCGGCGGGCACGGCGGGCCGGCCGTCTCTCATCATCGTCGACAGCCATATCGGCTATGGTTCGCCGCATCGTCAGGACACCAGCGCGGCTCACGGCGAACCGCTCGGTGAAGAAGAGATCAAGCTAACCAAGCAGGCTTATGGCTGGCCGCCAGACGCCAAGTTTCTCGTGCCAAACGGAGTATATGAGCATTTCGAATCCGGCGTTGGACGCAGAGGCCGCGAAGCGCGCCAACAGTGGGAGAAAAAATTCGAGGAGTACCGCAAGAAATATCCGGAACTCGCGGCAGAACTCGACCAAATTCAAAAGCGGGAGCTGCCCGCGAATTGGTCGAAAGACATTCCCGTCTTTCCCGCCGATGCCAAGGGAGTTTCTGGACGTGACGCGTCCGCCAAAGTTCTCAATTCCATCGCTCCGAATGTTCCGTGGCTGGTCGGAGGTTCCGCGGACCTGACTCCTTCGACCAGGACGCGACTGACGTTCCCGAGCGCCGGCGATTTTCAGGCTGACAGTCCTTCAGGGCGGAATTTGCACTTCGGAATCCGTGAACACTCGATGGGAGCGGTACTCAATGGCCTCGCGCTTTCAAAGCTGCGTCCGTTCGGATCAGGATTCCTGATCTTCAGTGACTACGGGCGAGGCGCGATTCGTCTGAGCGCCTTGATGGAAATTCCCGTTACACATGTATTCACGCACGATTCCATTGGTGTCGGCGAAGATGGCCCGACGCACCAGCCGATCGAGCATCTGATCTCGCTGCGAGCCATTCCGAACATGGTGGTCATGCGGCCTGGCGATGCGAACGAGGTCGCGGAAGCCTGGAAAGTGATTCTGCAGATGCCCCGGCAGCCGGTGGCGCTCATCCTTACGCGCCAGGCGTTGCCAACGTATGACCGAAAACGCTTTGCTTCGGCAAGTGGTCTTGCCCAGGGGGCCTACGTACTCGCTGATGCGGAGGGCGGCAATCCGGATGTCCTGCTGATGGCGACGGGAAGCGAGGTCTCCTTGTGTGTCGAGGCCTACGAAGAGTTGAAGCGGCAGGGGATTCGCGCGCGCGTTGTGAGCATGCCTTCCTGGGAGCTGTTTGAAAGACAGAGTGAAGAGTACCGGCGAACCGTGTTGCCCCCATCTGTCAAGGCTCGCGTGGCGGTCGAACAGGCGTCCACATTCGGATGGTGCCGCTACGTGGGCATTGACGGAGCGATTCTCGGAATGAAGACGTTCGGAGCTTCGGCGCCGTTGAAGGTACTGCAAAAGGAATTTGGATTTACGACGGATCACGTCGTGGAAGCTGCGAAAGCGCAGCTTGCACAGGTGAAATGACCATGCATATTGCCGTTGCTTCGGACCACGCCGGTTTTTCGCTGAAGGGGAAGGTCTTCGAATATCTGCGCGGCTTAGGGCACACCGTGGAAGACCTAGGCACCTGCGACACGACTCCGGTCGATTATCCGGACTTTGCGGAAGCGGTTGCTGCGGCGATTCTCAGCGAGCGAGTCGAGCGCGCCGTGCTGATCTGCGGAAGCGGGGTTGGCGCCTCCGTGGCCGCGAACAAATTTCGGGGTATTCGGGCCGGCCTGTGCCACGACACGTACTCGGCGCACCAGGGCGTGGAGCACGATCACATGAATGTGCTGGTTTTAGGTGGACGCGTGATTGGGGAAGCGCTGGCGCATGAGCTAGTGGGCGCGTTCGTTGGCGCCAAGCAGTCGCAGGAAGAGCGCCACTTGAGAAGGCTTGCGAAGATTGATGCCATTGAAGAGAGAGGCGTCCCAGAATTCTTGCACGACGGCGGGACACGCCGCTGATTTTGGAATTTAGTAGATAAAGAAAGGTAAAAAGCACAATGACAACCGCAGCACTGAGCATTCCCAAAGAAGCAAATCCACTAAGAGGACTCTCTGCGTTTGGACAGTCCGTCTGGCTGGATTACATTCGCCGGAGTTTGATCACCAGCGGAGAACTGAAGCGCCTAGTAGTGGAAGATGGGCTGCGGGGTGTCACCTCGAACCCGGCCATTTTCGAAAAAGCAATCGTAGGCAGCACGGACTATGAAGCGGTGATTCGCAGCAGTGAGTCGGCAGCCCTGGACGCGAAGGGACTCTACGAAAAAATCGCGGTGAAGGACGTGCAGGATGCGGCAGACATTCTGCGGCCGGTCTACGACGAAAGCAAACAGCAGGACGGCTATGTGAGCATGGAAGTCTCCCCGTTGCTCGCGCATGACACGGCAGGGACTTTGGAAGAGGCGCGGCGGCTCTGGAAGACGGTGAACCGGCCTAATCTCATGGTGAAAGTCCCGGCAACGGCGGAAGGAATTCCGGCGATTCGGCAATTGATCAGCGAAGGGATCAACGTCAATGTGACGCTGCTTTTTTCGCGTGACGTCTATGAGCAAGTTGCAAAGGCCTACATCGAAGGACTGACCGCACGCGCGGCCTCGGGCGGAGACGTTAGCCGGATTGCGAGCGTGGCTAGCTTCTTCGTCAGCCGAATCGACTCCAAAATTGACGCGCAAATCGCGAGTCAACTAAAAACGGCGAGTGATCCGGCACAGCGTGGACGCCTAAGCGGCCTACTCGGCAAGGTTGCGATTGCCAATGCCAAGCTTGCCTATCACAGCTTCACGGAATTGTATTCGGGAGAAGCCTGGAACGCCCTGGCCAGCAAAGGAGCACAACGTCAGCGTTTGCTCTGGGCGAGCACAAGCACGAAGAACCCCAACTATAGAGACGTGATTTACGTGGAGGAGCTCATCGGCCCTTCGACCGTGAACACCATTCCGCCAGCGACTTTCAACGCGTTCCGGGAGCACGGCAGGCTTCGCGCGAGCTTGACGGAAGACGTGGAAAACGCTGCCGACACCATGGATGCCCTCGAGCGGGCCGGCATCTCGATGAAAACCGCGACAGACACCCTCTTGGAAGAAGGCTTGCGCCAGTTCGTGGATGCGTTCGCGCAACTGCTGAAAGCGACCGGCTCGAGGAAGAGCGGGGAATCCACGGCGAAGATCAATTCCATAACCTACACCCTGCCGCAAAAGCTCGCCGCCGCAGTCGACGCTGCGCTCACGGATTGGCAGAAAAATGACAAAGTGCGCCGCCTGTGGCGAGGGGATGCCTCGCTTTGGACGGGAGCCGATGAAAATCATTGGCTCGGCTGGCTGGGAGTCACCGACGACCAGATCTCTCATATCGATCATCTGACTTCGCTCGCGGCCGAAGTCAAGCAGGCGGGATTCAAGCACGCTCTTCTCCTCGGGATGGGAGGGTCGAGCCTTTGCCCGGAAGTCCTGCGGCTCACATTCGGGAAGATTGAAGGATTCCCCGATTTGCATGTCCTCGATTCCACCGATCCCGCGCAGATCAAGGCCATCGAGGCAAAGATTGACCTGAAGAACACCCTGTTCATCGTCTCCAGCAAATCAGGAGGGACTCTCGAACCCAACATCTACAAACAATATTTTTTTGCGCGCGCGAAGGAAGCCGTCGGTGAGAAGGAAGCGGGAAACCGGTTCATTGCCGTCACCGATCCGGGCTCAAAGATGCAGCACGTCGCCGAGAACGATAAGTTCAGGCACACCTTCTTCGGTGTCCCCAGTATCGGAGGACGATACTCCGCATTATCGAATTTCGGCATGGTGCCGGCGGCGGTGATGGGAATTGACGTGCCGAAGTTCTTGAGCCGCACTGAGGAAATGGTTCATGCCTGCGGGGCAACGGTTCCAGCGACGGAGAATCCCGGCGTGCTATTGGGAGCGATCCTCGGAACCGCGGCAAATCAAGGGCGCGACAAAGTAACGATCATTTCTTCTTCGGGCATTTCGGATCTCGGCGCGTGGCTTGAACAGCTTCTCGCGGAATCGACGGGAAAAATCGGGAAGGGAATCGTTCCCGTGGACCGGGAGCGGTTGGCGAAGTCGGAGAGCTACGGGAGTGACCGGGTATTTGCCTATCTTCGCCTGGAATCCGCGCCCGATCACGAGCAGGACGTAGCCGTCGAAGCTCTGGAGAAAGCAGGCCAGCCAGTCGTGCACATCGCTGTGCAGGACCCTTATGCAATCGGTGAAGAGTTCTTTCGGTGGGAGATTGCGACAGCTGTCGCCGGGTCCATCATCGGCATCAATGCTTTCAACCAGCCGGACGTAGAAGCCAGCAAGATCGAAACGCGGAAACTCACGAGCGAATACGAAGCAAAGGGGAAGCTGCCAGAAGAGAAGCCCTTTTTCGAAGGCGACGGCGTGAAGCTCTACGCGGACGCGAGGAACACTGAAGCTCTTAAAAACGGAAAGACGCTCGCGGAGGTCTTGAAAACTCATCTGTCGCGCGCCGGCGCAGGAGATTATTTCGCCCTGCTCGGATACATCACGATGAACGCTGAGAATGAAGCCGCTTTACAGGCCATCCGCCATACGGTCAGAGACACCAAGAAGTTGGCGACTGTTCTCGGATTTGGGCCGCGTTTTCTGCACTCGACAGGCCAAGCCTATAAGGGTGGACCCAACAGCGGTGTCTTCCTGCAGATCACTTGCGACGACGCCAATGATCTTCCGGTCCCTGAACAGAAATATACGTTTGGGGTGGTCAAAGCGGCGCAAGCGCGTGGCGATTTCGCGGTACTTGCGGAACGCGGGAGACGAGCGCTGCGCGTGCACCTCGGTAAGGATGTGAAGGCGGGACTCGCAAAGCTACAGGCGGCAATCGGGCAAGCATTGGCGTAGTGCAACGGTGAACTAAGAAAGACACGAGTGAACAGGAGCGATATCAATGCAACTGGGAATGATCGGGCTGGGAAGAATGGGCGCCAACATGGTCCGTCGGCTACAAAGAGCCGGACATCAATGCGTGGCCTTTGACCGAAATGCGGAGTCAGTGAGACAAGTCGCGAGTGACGGCGCGACCGCGGCCACGTCACTGGATGATCTGGTGAAGAAGCTGCAAAGGCCGCGAGCCGTATGGTTGATGGTTCCCGCGGCGGTTGTGGACGCCACGCTGCATGACCTGGCGGGAAAGCTCGAAGCCGGCGACATCGTGATCGATGGCGGAAACTCCTACTACATCGATGACATTCGCCGTGCGAAGGAACTCACCACCAAGGGTTTGCATTACGTGGACGTTGGCACGAGCGGCGGGGTTTGGGGCCTGGAGCGCGGCTATTGCCAGATGATTGGCGGCGAAAAGCAGATTGTCGTGCACCTCGATCCCATCTTCAAATCGCTCGCGCCGGGTCGCGGCGACATTTCGCGGACGCCGGGGCGCGAGAAAGTTCCGGGAACAGCTGAAGAGGGCTATCTCCATTGCGGCCCTTCGGGGGCGGGGCACTTCGTGAAGATGGTGCACAACGGAATCGAGTATGCCTTGATGGCCGCCTACGCTGAAGGACTGAACATCCTCAAGCATGCCAACGCGGGCAGCGGAACTCGCGAAGTGGATGCCGAGACCACCCCGCTGCGCAATCCGGAAAATTACCGCTACGACTTCGCTCTGGCCGATGTGGCCGAAGTGTGGAGGAGAGGCAGTGTCGTGGCCAGCTGGCTTCTCGACTTGACGGCAATTTCGCTTCTGGAGCAGCCATCGCTTGAGAGATTTTCCGGAAGGGTATCGGATTCCGGGGAAGGACGCTGGACGATTCTTGCCGCTATCGAATCGACTGCGCCAGCTCCGGTTCTCACAGCATCACTATTTCAGCGATTTGTTTCGCGCGGGGAAGACGAATTTGCGGCCAAACTCCTATCCGCCATGCGGTTTCAGTTTGGCGGGCACTTGGAGAAGGCGGCGAGCGCCAAGTAAATGGACCGGGATTGGAAATCGAATGCCAGATAGGACGAATATGACTGAAAGTGTCAACGAGCACGGACATCAAGCGAGCCCCTGCGTGATGGTGATATTTGGGGCCAGCGGAGATCTGACCAAGCGCAAGCTAATTCCGGCGCTATGCAATTTGGCGAAAGACAAACTGCTCTCGCCGCAATTCGCGATAATCGGCTTCTCTTACAATTCGATGACAACGGAATCCTTCCGAGCGCAGCTCACCAAGGACATCAAAGAGTTCGCACCCGAGCCGATCGATAGCCGTCTCTGGGATTGGTTTCTCGAACGAACGTACTACGTGCAGGGAGATTTCCAGGATTCCGCGGCGTACGGAAGACTCCAGGCACAAATTGCAGCGGCGGAAAAGGCCCACTCCACGCAAGGGAACCGCTTCTTCTACCTGGCGGTGTCTCCGAAATTTTTCGCTCCCGTCGTGAAACAACTGGGCCAGGCCGGCCTCACTCAGGAAGAGGACGGCAAATGGGCTCGCGTCATCGTGGAAAAACCTTTCGGAAGAGATTTAGCTTCCGCGAAACAGTTGAACCGCGACCTCAAGCAGATTCTCGATGAACAGCAGATCTACCGCATCGATCACTATCTGGGCAAAGAGACCGTGCAGAACCTCATGGTCTTCCGATTCGCAAATAGCATCGCGGAACCTTTGTGGAACCGAAACTTCATCGATAGCGTGCAGATTACCGCTGCCGAGACGGTCGGAGTCGAGCAGCGCGGCGGCTATTACGAAACGTCCGGGGCGTTGCGCGACATGGTTCCCAATCATCTCTTCCAGTTGCTTTCGCTGACGGCGATGGAGCCCCCGATTTCGTTTGACGCAGACGCCGTGCGCGATAAGCAAGCGGAAATCCTCCACGCCGTTCAAGTTCCCAAGCCGGAAGACGTGGTGAGCATGGCCGTTCGCGGACAATACGGCCAAGGAACGGCGGGAGCGGAACGGCTGGCCGCCTATCGCGCTGAGCCCATGGTTGCCGCCGCTTCGAATACCGAAACCTATGCCGCGTTGCGGCTCGAAATCGATAACTGGCGGTGGGCCGGAGTGCCGTTTTATCTCCGCACAGGTAAGCGCCTCTCCCTCCGCACCACGGAAATCGCCATTCAGTTTCGCCGTTCTCCCTTCGTGCTGTTTCGAAATACGAAGATCGCGGATCTGCAGACCAACCGGCTGGTCATTCACATTCAGCCCGACGAAGGAATCTCTCTTCGATTTGGAGCGAAGGTGCCAGGCCCGGTGATGCAGCTCGGCCTCGTGAATATGGAGTTTGACTACGCGCGCGACTTCGGAAATTCGCACAGTACCGGGTACGAACGGCTCTTGTACGACTGCATGATCGGCGATGCCACCTTGTTCCAGCGCGCGGACATGGTGGAGGCGGGCTGGAGAGCGATTCAACCCGTTCTTGATGCGTGGTCCGATGCTCCGGCCAAGAGCTTTCCGAACTACGCCGCGGGAAGCTGGGGGCCGGCCGAATCTGACGAATTGCTTGCGCGCGATGGACGTGCGTGGCGAGCAATCGGGGAAGACCATCTGTCACCTGAGCCGAGTGCAGTTCCGGCGGCGCTGGGACGAGCAACTGCAGGGGTGCGCTGAGACTATGACAACTGAGACTGCAACAACAAATCGTGAGATCAGAATTTTGGTGGATGCCAATGGCATTGCGCATACAGCCGCAGCGGAATTTCTGGAGGCAGCGCAGAAGGCTGTTCGAGAAAAGGACTCCTTCAGCGTCGCGCTCTCGGGTGGCTCCACGCCGAAAGCGCTATACGGGTTGCTGATAAACAACCCTGTCCTGCAGGCCATGGTGCCTTGGGGAAAGATCCAGTTTTATTTCGGCGACGAACGGCATGTACCCCCGGATGATGCGGAAAGCAACTTTCGGATGGCCACAGAAGCGATGCTCGCCAAAGCCCCGATCGATCCGAAGCAGGTGCATCGTATCAAGGGCGAAAAACGAAACGTGGCGCAAGCCGCCGAGGAGTACGAGGAAGATTTGCGAGCCAGTTTCAGGCTAGCTGAAGGGCAGCTGCCGCGCTTCGACTTGGTGCTACTCGGGATGGGGCCGGAAGGGCATACGGCTTCCTTATTTCCAGGCACAAAAGCCTTGAAGGAAGAACGCCGTCTGGTCGTCAATAATTGGGTCGGCAAGCTCTATACGGATCGCATCACGCTGACGCCTCCGGTCTTGAACAATGCCGCCCGCGTACTTTTCATGGTGCACGGCGCGGAAAAGGCGCCTGCACTAAAGGCCGTGCTCGAGGGGCCGTACGAGCCGGACCAACTCCCGGCGCAGATCATCCAGCCAAAAGAGGGGAAAGTTCTATGGCTGGTGGATCCCACTGCAGCCGCCATGCTTACTCCGCGAGCGAAGAGAGCATTCTAGGAGAAAAGGATGGCTACAAGTCCGCGTACGACAATTCAATCCCTTCTCGGACCGAAAACGGAATCCTTGCTGGGATTCCACTCGCCAAAGATTGCCAAGGAGCGCCTCCATCTTCCCGGCCCGGATTTCATAGATCGCGTTTGGGCGGGATCCGATAGAAACATTCGCGTCCTGACCAACTTGCAAAGGATCTACGAACATGGCCGCCTCGGAAAGACCGGGTATGTATCGATACTTCCCGTCGACCAGGGCATCGAGCACTCCGCCGGCGCCAGCTTCGCGAAAAACCCTGATTACTTCGACGCGGAAAACATCGTAAAGCTGGCTGTCGAAGGTGGATGCAACGCAGTGGCTTCGACGTGTGGCGTCCTGGGTGCGGTCGCGCGCAAGTACGCACACAAAATCCCGTTCATCATGAAGCTGAATCACAACGAATTGCTGACCTATCCAAACAAGTTCGATCAGGTGTTTTTCTCGACGGTGAAGGTAGCGTACGACATGGGCGCGGCAGCGGTAGGGGCAACGATCTACTTTGGCTCCGAGCAGAGCGACCGGCAGATTGTGGAGGTGAGTCAGGCCTTCGCACACGCGCACGAACTGGGGATGGGCACGATTCTGTGGTGCTACCTGCGCAACAATGCCTTCAAGAAAGACAAGGACTACCACCTCTCGGCGGATTTGACCGGACAGGCCAATCATCTGGGAGTGACCATCGAGGCCGACATCATCAAGCAAAAGCTCCCGGAGAACAACGGTGGATACCAGGCTCTCAACATGGGCGATTCGAGTTACGGCAAGTTCGACAAGCGCATCTACTCGGAACTTGCGAGCGATCATCCGATCGATCTGTGCCGCTACCAGGTAGCGAACTGTTTCATGGGACGAGCAGGTTTGATCAACAGCGGAGGTGCCTCCGGCGCGAATGACTTCGAGGAAGCAGTAGCCACGGCGGTGATCAACAAAAGGGCAGGAGGAACCGGGCTGATCTCGGGTCGGAAGGCATTTCAGCGGCCGTTTGCAGAAGGGATTCAATTGCTGAACACTATTCAGGACGTCTATTTGAGCCCGGAAGTCACGGTGGCCTGAGGATCCAAGAAGTTACAATGAGAGCGAGCTGATTCTATTTCGAGAGCAAGAGAATCGCGAGGAGGAGCATTGTCAAATCGGCTGACAGGTAAGGTAGCGGCTGTAACTGGCGGCGACCAGGGAATTGGACGGGCGATTGCGGAACGTCTGGCGCAAGAAGGTGCCGACGTGGCCATCTGCTATCGCAAAAACAAGGACGGGGCAGACGAAGTAGTGAGCCAAATTAAATCTGCGAAGCGGCGAGCGGCTGCGTTTCAAGCTGATGTCGGAAAGGTCTCTGACGGACAGCGATTCATCGAAGAGGCCGTCGCGGCTCTTGGAAAAGTCGACATCCTGATCAACAACGCGGGCCTGGAGAAACGAGCGGACTTCTGGGACGTGACGGAAGAAGACTTCGACGCCGTTTTGAACGTCAACCTGAAGGGAATGTTTTTCATCACGCAAGCGGTGGTCCGCCATCTTCGGCAGGCAGGGCGCCCCGGGAAAATCATCAACATCAGTTCGGTGCACGAAGAATTGCCGTTCCCGCATTTTGCTTCCTACTGCGCGAGCAAAGGGGGAATCAAGATGCTGACACGAAACTTGGCGATTGAACTTGCCCCGAACAAGATCACGATCAACTCGATTGCGCCTGGTGCGATCGAAACACCTATCAATACCAAACTATTGAATGACCCGGTCAAGCTCAAAGAGCTGCTCGAAAATATTCCACTTGGAAGGCTTGGAAAACCGGAAGACGTCGCCGGGATCGCTAGCTTCCTGGCATCGGAGGAATCCGATTACGTCACGGGAACGACTTTTTTTGTGGACGGCGGTTTGCTCTGGAACTACCAGGAGCAATAGCTCCATTTCTGGTTCGGATGGAAACCCAAGAAAGAGGTTCAAGATGGCATCGAGAAGTGGAAATCCAGCAAAGCCCATCCGGATGGTGATCGCGGACGTGGACGGAACTCTCGTCACGCAGGAGAAGGTGCTGACGAAGCGTGCCGCCGAGTCTGTTTTGCGGCTGCATGAGGCGGGAATTGCATTCAGCGTTACGAGCGGGCGGCCTCCGCGCGGAATGGCCATGCTAATCGATCCACTAAAGCTGACTCAACCCTTGGCGGCATTCAATGGCGGCGTGCTGATCAAGCCTGACCTTACAACGGTTGTTGACCAGAAGTTTTTGCCCGCGGGAGTGCCGGAGATGGTGATCGAGGCCATCGAGAATCATGGTCTAGATATCTGGGTCTATACGGACACTGGATGGTTTGTGCGCGACCCGAACGCACCTCATGTCGCCCGCGAGCAGTGGACCGTGAAGTTTCCTCCAACGGTGGTCAAGACGTTTGCGGGACTGCTTGGCCGCGTAGCAAAGATTGTCGGTGTGGGCGATGACTACGATCGCGTTGCGAAATGCGAGAAAGATGTTCAGCAAGCCGGCGGGGCGCACATTTCCGCGGCGCGCTCGCAGCCTTACTACCTCGATGTGACGCATCCCCAGGCCAACAAGGGCGGGGTCGTGCTCGCCATGTCAAAACGGTTGAACATTCCGGCGGAAGAGATCGCGACCATCGGAGACATGCCCAATGACGTTCTGATGTTCGAGAAGAGCGGCGTGAGCATCGCGATGGGCAACGCGAGCAAGGAAGTTCAATCGTCGGCCACTTACGTCACCGCCACCAACGAAGACGAAGGGTTCGCTAAGGCGATCGAGGAGTTCGTACTAAACGCACGTTCCGCGAGCGCTTGAGAACATGAGGGATCCAGCCATGCTCCATGCGAGTGAATAAAAAATGTGGAACTCACTCCAGCTAAAGCGGGTCCCGTGGATTGTCGCCATGGTTGCCACGGTTGTTCTGCCATCTTCGGCACAGCAACCTGCCGGCCAAAAGCCTGATGATTTGCAGAAGCAGCTGGAGCAGCTCAAGCAGCAGTACGAGGCGACCACTCATGACCTCGAGCAGCGCATCGCTTCGCTTGAACAACAGATTCAAAAACAACAGGAGAAAGAAAAGGAAGAAAAAGAGGCCAGCGAAAAAACAAAGGAGGGGACGGTCTCGGCGGTTGAACTTGCCGCGCAGCAAGCAGCGAAGAACGCCGCGCTCGGACAGTCGGATCAGGTCGGAGCAAAGTATCAGGGCCAACTGCCTTCGGAACCGACGTACGACCTCCTGAGAGAGGCAGATCAGAAGATCGCGGATCTGCAGCATCAGGTGCAGAGCTTCGAGTTTCACGGCTATTTTCGGTCGGGTTACGGGCTTAATAGCGCCGGCGGACAGCAAGTGGCTTTCCAGGCTCCGGGAGCGGATGCGAAATATCGATTGGGCAACGAAGCAGAAACCTACGGGGAATTCATTTTTGTCAACAACTGGCTGAATCCTGAGCAAAACGCCGATAAGGCCTGGCTTAAGACGGAAGTTATGATCGAGGCGAACACCTCGAATTACGCCAGCTACTCAAATTTTCCCAATGGAACTGGCAACGACCAATTCCGGCTGCGAGAAGCTTTTGTGCGGGCGGGCCACATCTTCGAGAGCCAACCGGATGCGAAGTTCTGGGCGGGTGAACGATATTACCGCCGCCAGCACATCGAGATTGATGACTTCTATCCGCTGGATATGAGCGGCTACGGAGCGGGCGCTGAGGACGTCAATGTAGGAATCGGCAAGCTGGCTGTGGCCTTTCTGGCTGGCGCGAGGCCCGATATCGTTACGCAGAATGGGAACTACGCGAAAAGCAACATTGACGTGCGCCTGTACGATCTGAAGGGGCCTGCGGGCTTATGGGCCGCGTGGTTCGATTTTGCAACGGCGAAGGGCGGCACCGCGCAAAATGGCGGCACACTTCCCGCAGGGACGGCTTTTCCCACAGCCAATGGGTACGCAATCGGTTTGCGCCATCAGCGGTTGGAGTGGCACGGCGGCTACCACGCGTTTTCCATCCAATACGGGCAGGGCGCAGCAAGCAATTTCAGCACGTCGCTCGATAATCCGAGTCCCTACCTGACGCACTCGGAGAGATTACTGATTGCGGAGCACCTGCTCCTTCAGACCAACGATCGATTTGCCGTGATGCCGATTTTCATTTTCGAGCGGAAGCGGGACGGCCAGCCGGGACATGGCTTCAACGACTGGGCCTCGTTCGGCTTAAGGCCCGAGGTATTTTTCACCAAATACCTTTCTCTGGCATTTGAGGGCGGGTTTGACCACACGGAAGGCTTCGTAACAACGCAAAACGGCAATACGCAGTTCGACGGCTGGCTTCGCAAATTCACGATCGCGCCACAAATCGGCGCGGGCCGCAAGTTCTTTAGCCGACCGGTGCTGCGTGTGTTCCTGACTTATGCGAATTGGTCGAACGGGTTCCGCGGTTTGGTGGGTGGAGTTCCATTCGAGGACAGAACCAGCGGGCTCACGTATGGCGTACAGACGGAAACGTGGTGGTAACCAGCGCCGGCCAGTGAAAATCAGCTGAATGCGGATGCATCAGGCACAGTAGCAACAAACGACGTCTCAGAATCCGAGGTAAAGAGAGATGGCCACAAGAGAAGTACCTACCAGTTCTAGCGCGTCGCAAAGTATTCCGGCCGCTTCGGCGACCCAAGATTACTCGCGACCACTGGCCATCGTCACGACGCTCTTCTTCATGTGGGGGTTCCTGACCTGTATGAACGACATTCTGGTGCCCCATCTGAAAGGAATTTTCGATCTGAACTTCGCGAAAGTCATGCTGGTCCAGTTTGCCTTCTTTTCAGCCTATTTTTTGTTCTCGGTGCCATGGTCGAAGATTGTGAATAGGATCGGCTACCAGAGGACCATGGTGGCCGGCTTGCTGACCATGGCTGTGGGTGCGTTACTGTTTGTACCGGCGGCATCTGTGGTTTCGTATCCGCTGTTCCTGACAGCGTTACTCGTTCTCGCAGCGGGAATTACCGGTCTGCAGGTGTCGGCCAATCCTTATGTGGATTTGTTAGGAAAACCAGAAACGGCATCGAGCCGCCTGGATCTGACGCAAGCTTTCAATTCGCTGGGCACGACGATCGCCCCGAAAATAGGAGGTCTGCTGATCCTGAGCGCCGCGCCACTGGCGGTCGAGCAACTAAGGCAGCTTGCGCCACAAGCGCTGCATGCGTACCGCGTGCAGGAGGCCTCCTCGGTCAAGATGCCATACACGGTGATCAGCGTCGCCCTTGTGCTGCTGGCGATTTTGATCGGCACGTTCAAGCTTCCCAAGATTGAGACTGCGGCGGGCCGTCCCGGAGAGAAGGTCACGGATTCAATCTGGAAGCATCGCAATCTCATCTTGGGCGCCGCTGGAATTTTTGCTTATGTAGGCGCAGAGGTCTCGATCGGAAGCTTTCTGGTGAATTATTTCGGCCTGCCGGAGATCGCAGGCTTCTCCGCCAAGACCGCAGCAGGGTTTGTTTCCTTCTACTGGGCCGGCTCGATGATCGGACGCTTTCTTGGCGCACCCCTTCTGCGGCGGATCAAGGCTGAATACGTGCTGGCACTGTGCGCAATCTGCGCAACGGCGCTAATCACTGCTTCCATGATTCTGGGGGGACATACCGCGATGTGGACCATACTCTCCGTTGGTTTATTTAACTCGATCATGTTCCCAACCATCTTTAGCCTGGGAGTGGCAGAACTGGGGCCCCTGACAGGAAATGGATCCGGCGTCATGAATATGGCCATTGTGGGTGGCGCCATCCTCCCCGTCATACAGGGGATCATTGCCGATCGTGTGGGACTGCACCACGCCTTCGTCCTGCCCGTGATTTGTTATCTCTACATTTTGTACTATGCGCTGATTGGGTCGAAGCCTAACAGCCAGCGGTACACAAGAGCTTAGCGCGCCCCAAGGGCGACAGGTCATCAAGAGAAGATAAAGGATACCGGACATCTCTAACAATGTCGGCCCTGTCAAACTCTTTTTGAACACACTTCTTTCTTTTTACCTGAAAGAGGTTTTCTCTTTCGTTCTCTGTTATTTTCTTTTTCCTGCATCGACGACCACGGC
>Ga0210394_10000444_pt1 | contig 88232 bp, 75 predicted proteins | sample IncBWC12MmetaG_FD_160121 | JGI IMG/M metagenome (GOLD analysis project Ga0210394, IMG submission 160121) | Forest soil microbial communities from Barre Woods Harvard Forest LTER site, Petersham, Massachusetts, United States - Inc-BW-C-12-M | ecosystem: Environmental > Terrestrial > Soil >...
CGGAGCTTGGCTATGCCTTCTACTGAAAAACTGGACACTCACCACAAAGCGCTTACTTTGAATCTTGATCCATCTAAGTTTGGTTCCTTTGCGGAAATCGGCGCTGGGCAGGAAGTCGCGCGATGGTTCCTGGTAGTCGGAGGGGCTTCTAGCACGGTGGCCAAGACCATTTCCGCATACGACAAGGAAGTCAGCGATGACCTCTACGGCTCCGGATCGCGCTACGTATCGCTGCAGCGACTGGAGGCGATGCTGGAGCACGAATGGAGCGAGCTTCTGGCGCAACTGAGCAAAACGCGTGGGCCGCAAACTCGCTTCTTCTCGTTTGTTGACACGGTATCGGCGCGCAATTTCGCGGGAACCAACGACCCGCATGGCTGGGTGGGTCTCCGATTTCAGATGCAACCGGGCGGCCCTCCCAACGACCTGCTGCTGCACGTGAATATGCTCGATCCTTCCAATGTGCTTCAGCAGGAAGCGATTGGAATTCTCGGCGTAAATCTGATCTACACCGCATTCTATGCGCTGCAAAGCGAGGAATCCTTTCTCGAAGGCTTGGCGCAAGACGTTGTCAAGGAGCGCATCGAGATTGACTATTTGGATTTTCGCGGGCCGGCGTTCGAGAGTTGGGACCGCGCCGCCCTACTGGCTCATTTGGTTTCCGCGGGACTCACCGAGGCGGTATTTTTCTCCTCGAAGGGGCCGGCCGTCCCGCCAACGGAGGCTCTCTACAAGAAAGCGGTCGTGCTCGCGCCGGGATACTTCGGCCACGTGGACCAGGCGCACGCGCAAGTTCACGCGAGATTGTTGGCTTCCGGTATTCAGGAGTTTCGGAATGAGCTGGGTGAGGGGCACGCGGCGCCCGCCGGTTTTTTCTGCCTGACCGTTGCTCCGCTCTCCCCCAAGGAGCCGGCTCCGGACATGGCTGGGTTGCTTCATCGCATCGAGGCGCTTCTGGCGACGGGCAGCGACGTGCTTCTGTTTCGGCAAGCCGAGCTCTATCACATGACCGCTCTGATCAATCGCTATACCAAGGCCCCGTTACGATTCGTTGTAGGTCTTTCGCTGCTCATACGAGCGTTTGAAGATTTTTACGGCAATCTCGAAGGCAGCCGTCTAGAGGCCCTGGGGCGTCTTTTCGCGCAAAACGTCCGTATTTACGCTTATCCGATGACCGCCCCGGATCTTCGGGAATGGCTCAGCACTGCTTCCGCATCCGGTTGGGAATGGAGTGAGGCCAATGGATGGGTTTCCGGCGCCCAACTGCGTCGCGCGCCGCCCCTTGGACATTTGTTCGCGTATCTTCTGGCCAGCAACTTTATTGCTCCTATGCACGTGCCCGCAGCCCTAAGAGCCGACGCTTGACCGACACATGTGAAGAACTGCTCTGATAGGTACCGGAACGTCGGCTAGTAAGAAGTGATTTTTTGGCGGCGATTGGCGGCGTGATCCCCTGGATCACATCATCGCAGTTGACGAACGCCACCTGAAACGCCAGTTCTGAGTATATTCGCTAGATCCACGAGGTCCGCACACAACTCGGACTAGGGAAAGGAACCGGTCCTTAATATATGAATACATGCAGGTGTACCGGGGAATTGTCAGCGACTGCGCCGTGACAGTGTAGGATTCTAACCGGCGACGGGGCAGCGTTCTAACCAACTGAACTACGCCCCCGCAAACTCACTAAGAATGACTTCCCGCTCCTTGCACAGTCTTGCAGTGTCCTGCACTACCTTCTACCTTCCACGTTCTTCGTTCTCGACATAGCCTAGTCGATGCTAGCCGCTCCGGCTTCATTCGGCCAATCCTAAAGTTGACAAACGGTTGACAAAACGGTGTTTTGAGGGGGATCCCCGAAAAGGGGAAAAGTGAGAATAGCCGCGTGTTTACTGGTGATTTGAATGGTGGGCCTGGGTGGACTTGAACCACCGACCTCGCCCTTATCAGGGGCGCGCTCTAGCCACCTGAGCTACAGGCCCTTGGAACTGGAGTGGCGATTGGAAACAACCTGAGCAGTTTACGACGGCAGCGCTAAATCCGCAATTGCATCGCGCTTCTGATGTATTAACCCGATCGTGCACATGGTCGCCACTGCATAGCTAATGACGTGCAAAATTCTTTTTCGCAGAATCGTGCGCGGGTAATCGTGCTAACTTCTACGCCTCTGCGCCCTTACTGCCTAAAACTACTGCACGAAGCCAACCGTGGGTGTGGGCTCGCTGCCCGCAGGGGATTCTTTGATCGGGCCGAACTGCGATTCGTAACGCGCGATGTTTTCTCCCAGCGCCCGCCAGATGCGCTTGGCGTGGCCGGGGCTGACAATCATGCTGCCGGTGAGCTTGCCCTGCGCGCCGTTAGGAAAAATGTAGATGAAATTCAGGGTGAACTCTTCCAGGTTGTGGTGAATCATCACCAGGTTGCTGTACTGCCCCTGTAATTCTTTTTCGTCCGCCTTGATTTGAACTTGACCCTGCCCCTGCTGTGGTGGCCGCTGCTCGTCCATGCGTTGCTCTCCCTGAATGCTTCTCGAAGTTAACACATACGCGTTGTAATGGCGCATCACGCAGGCATCCCTTCTTCGCCCATTCAGTGCCCAATACGAAAAATCAATCGGACCAAGTTGTTTTTTAGGAAATTCCAGCGTCAGATCCATTGACAGCCAAACACTATTAAGTGTAGTTTAGTAGGTAACTTTAACGTGGTTAACATGGTCTATGGCACGCATCGTTCCTCCTCAATTCGAAACTGAACCCTCCTCCAGTACCGAAACTAGCCCGGTCGAAATCACTAGCCCTTCAAGAACTCTGTGGCCCGCGCGCCCAATGCGCAGCAGCGTGGCCATGCCATCACTGCCGGAATCGCATCGCACCATTCCGTTTCTGGCGGGCGCCTCGCGTTTGAAGAAATTACTGGCCTTCGCCGGCCCCGGTTATCTCGTCGCAGTCGGCTACATGGACCCCGGAAACTGGGCCACCGACATCGCCGGCGGCTCAAAATTCGGCTATTCGCTGCTCAGCGTGATTTTGCTGAGCAACCTGATGGCGATGTTTCTGCAAGCGCTCTCCGCCAAACTGGGCATCGCCACCGGCCGCGACCTGGCGCAGGCTTGCCGCGAAAATTATTCCCGGCCCACGGCCATGTTTCTGTGGGTTATCTGCGAGATCGCCATCGCGGCTTGCGACTTGGCGGAGGTGCTGGGCTCCGCCGTCGCGCTCAAGCTTTTATTCGGCTTGCCCCTGCTGGCCGGCGTGCTGATCACCGCGTTGGATGTCTTGATCGTGCTGGCGCTGCAAGGGCGCGGCTTCCGCTTGATCGAAATTTTTGTGGTTACGCTCATCGCTTCCATAGCGGCGTGTTTCGCCTACGAAATATTTTTCGCGCAGCCGCTGTGGCGTCACGCGGCGCTGGGATTCATCCCGCACCTGGAAATTTTGCGCAACCGCGAAATGTTGTACATCGCCATCGGCATATTGGGCGCCACGGTAATGCCGCACAATTTGTATCTGCACTCCAGCATCGTGCAGACGCGCGCCTTTGGAACCTCCCCGCCGGAGCGCAAACAAGCGGTGCGCTACGCCATTTTCGATTCGACCTTCGCGCTAGGCTTCGCGCTGTTTGTGAACGCCGCCATCCTGGTGCTGGGGGCAGCCGCGTTCCACACCCGCGGGCTGCACAACGTGGCGGAAATCGCCGATGCCTACAAATTACTGAGCCCGCTCCTCGGCGCAAGCCTGGCCAGCACGCTGTTTGCCTGCGCGCTGCTCGCCTCGGGACAAAATTCCACGCTGACCGGAACGCTGGCAGGCCAGATCGTCATGGAAGGTTTTCTGGAGATACGGCTGAAGCCCTGGCTGCGGCGCCTGATTACCCGCGCAATGGCCATTATTCCCGCGGCGCTGGTTATCGGCATCGCGGGCGAATCCAAGGTGACCGCGCTCTTGGTCTTCAGCCAGGTGGTGCTCAGTTTTCAATTGCCCTTCGCCGTAATTCCGCTGATTCAACTCACCAGCAGCCGCCAGAAGATGGGCGAGTTGGTGAACTCACGCACCACGACAGCCATTGCCTGGGTGGTAGCGGCCGCAATTCTGTTTTTCAATGCCGAATTGGTCTGGCTAATTCTTCGCTCGTAGTATCCTGCTACGCGACAATTAAAGACAATTGAAGATGATGGATGCGCGACAAAAATTGAAACTGCGCAAGATTTTGTTTGTTGCGTTACTGGCGCTGATCGCTTTATCGATCGTGCTGGGTGTAACGCACCGAGGCCAATGGAACATTCCGGAAGAGGCCAAGCTGCGGCAGAATCCTATTCACGCATCCCCGCAAGCTCTCGATTCCGCGCGAGTCGTTTACAACGATCACTGCGAACGCTGCCATGGAAAAACCGGCATAGGCGACGGCCCGGATGCGACGAAATTCTCCACATCTCCCAGGGACCTGACGGACACGAGCCTCATGAGTGCGCAATCCGACGGCGAACTTTTTTACAAGATTAGCGAAGGTCGGCGGCCGATGCCGGAATTCAAAACAAAATTGACGGAAGAGCAGCGCTGGCAATTGGTGCTATTGACGCGATCATTGGCCAGCACCGACAAGAAAAATCCATAAACCGCGCGCAAGTTTGTTCTGTCTGTGCGGCTCCAAATAACCAGAACGAAGGTTAGCTGAAATTACGCCGCTGCGGATTTAACTTGTTGCAGCGCAGCGGACACTTCTTTCAGATCCGGCACCACCGGAATGTCATAATTTTTAATCCACGCGATTTTGCCCTGCTTGTTGATAATCACGATGGAACGGTTAGTGATGCCCTTGTCGGCGAGGAATGCTCCATACTTCTCGGCCATGGCTCCGCGAGGATTAAAATCGGCCAGCAGCGAATAATGAATCCCCATTTTGTCGGCGTACGCTTTGTGCGACCAGACACTGTCGACGCTCACGCCCAGCACTTCCGCATCCAGCTGTTCGAAGGACTTCATGTCATTCACGAAGCAGACATGCTCATTGGTGCAGGTGGGGCTCCAGTCCAGCGGATAAAAAACCAGCACGACATTCTTCTTTCCCGCGAAATCAGAAAGCTTCACGTCCTTCTGACTCTGATCTTTCAGTGTGAAATCCGGCGCCGCTTGTCCTACAGATACGCTCATAACATTCCTCCTGGGGTTCTAGGATTCTCAGAGCATCTTACCGAATCCCCGCTAACCGGCACAAATGCGGTCCCGTTTCGAGTGCTGGTTCAGTTCCCGATTATGCCAAAAACCGCAGCTTACAATCTTATTCTGAATTATTTCGAGGGTAGATACTCGCTTATCGACCATTTTCCATTAATTTTCCGAAGCACATATTCGCCGTCTCTTAGCCGCACGGCGATGTGACCGACGCCCGCGTTTATGTCACGAAGGTCTTGAATCTTAGTATGGACACGTGCGCTTTGGGACATATTGTTACTCATAAATTGCATGCGAACCTCAAAACCGCAGTTAAACTTCTTTGGCCATTCCGCAGAACTGCATACATTCAGATTTCGCTGCCGAAGTGCCTTAACCAAGTTTGGACTAGGGTCCATTTCTGCCACTGAGAAGCAAACCAGGTCACGTTTGGCCCACTTGTTTGTTAAAACCTCGGAGCTCAGCACCAGCGACAGAACCTCAATCTCGTCGCCGCTCTTGGGCGTGTAGGTCTTTTCATCTGAGATCAAGGCGACCGCAACCGAAGTGAATATCGAAGAAACGAGGATCGTAGCGGCAGCTAGCGCTGTCGAGAAACGGCCGTGGCTCATACCGAGATTCTATTCCAAAATTGGACGTTCCGTGCCGCTCCCGGCCAACTGACCAGGCATCCGAAGGCCTCGTTCATGTGCTACTCGCGTTAGGAATATTTTTCGGTAACCTCACCTTGTGAACGAAACGTAAAAAATCTGCTGATGCCGCTCGATTTGCAGCGCCACTGGTTCGCCCGGCTTGATCGCCATCAGTGCGGCGCGTAAACCCTCCAACGAAGTGATGGGATTGCCGTTCAATCCGTGAATTACATCCCCGGTCTGCAATGGAATTTCGCCGGTCCGCGTACCGAGGGTCCGCGCGGCCACAATCACGCCGGTCGGAATGCGCAAGTCAGGCAACTCGTGCGCAAGATCGAGTGTCAACTCCACTCCCAGGACGTCCAGCGGCCGGACTAGGTTTTTTATCGGGTCTGCTAAGTCAACGAGACTATCTTCTTTATGCGGCCGCTCCGCGAGGCCAACATTTATTTTCAATCGATCAGCACCGCGCAAAACCTCGATCGCCGCGTGATCCCCGGTCTTATGCAGATAAAGGCTCTGCGCAAATTGCGGCAGGCTGCTGATGGCCACACCGTCGACATTCAAAACCACGTCCTGAATCTTAATGCCGGCGGTATCCGCGGGGCCGCCCGGAGAAATATCAGAAATAATGACGCCATAATCTCTTTTCAGCCGCAACGCCGCCGCCAATTCCGGCGTGATGGTTTGCACCAACGCGCCAATGGCCGGCTGATGAATATGCCCAAACTTCACCAGTTGCGGATACGCAGAAGCCACCACGCCCTCTGGAATGGCGAAGCCCAGCCCTTGATTTCCGCCCGACGAGGACAAGATAAAAGTGTTGATGCCCACCAGATCGCCATTGGCATTCACCAGCGCGCCGCCGCTGTTCCCAGGATTAATGGGCGTGTCCGTTTGCACGTAAACCAGCGGGCTATCCGGATCGGGCTGGCGCGCCACAGCACTCACCACGCCCATAGTGACGGTGTTGCGCAGGCCCTCGGGGCTGCCAAACGCAAACACCATTTCGCCTTGCCTGGCCGGGGGCATGGAATTTTTGATCGGCAGCGTCGGCAAACCGTGCGCATCAATTTTGACTACCGCGAGATCAATCTCTCGCGAGGTGCCCACAACGCGCGCCTGGTAGCTTCTGCCTTGCGGCCCCTCGGGCGCAGCCCCGGACGCAGTCGGAGCCGGTGGCGGCGGAACGAGTACTTCAATATTTTGCGCGCCGTTCACCACGTGCGCATTGGTAACAATGTAGCCTTCCGGGTCGACGATCACTCCCGAGCCGATAGCGCGGCGGCGGCCCACCAGCAAATCGGTTTGACCGCGCTGCGTTTCTTCCGACGCCCCATATCCGGTGACCAGGATTTGCACCACCGTGGGTGATACCCGCTGCACGAGGTCTTCTATGGAGTCATTAAGTTGATGTAAAACGTTAGCGGAATGAGCACCCTCGCGGGTCTGCGCCGTCGCAGATGGCCATGGGCAAGGCCCAAAAACTGAGATTAGCAGCAGCCATGAGTACATCCGGTATCGCTTGGCGAAAACAGTCAGAAATATACTCATATCGGTGTCTTTCTCTTTCTCAATGCGTTGGGTTCCCGGCTGCCGCCAATTGTTTTTGCACGCGCATTATAGCGGCATTAGACCACTTTATTAATCGCGGGTGTAGCAGTACACTCGCCCCAAGGAGAGCGATTTATGACCTCCGAAGCTACCCGGCTTGCTCCCATGCTGCCGCTGCGACAACTCGTGGACCGCTACCGCGCCCTTGCTGGTGAGTTTGGCACGCCCGTGCCGCTGACCGCATTTAATCTAAGCCGCACCGAGACCGAGCAGCTTTTTTCCAGCTATGACGAGGACTACCACATCAGCCGCTTTTTCCATTTCGACGATCTCGATGGCATGACCTTTACCATCAATGCCGAGCCCGTGACCCACGTCGCGCTGGACGCCGAGATCGAAAGCATTTTGTAAATAAATGAGAGTCGCATGAATTTGCATTCCGCACTCGCGGCCGAGTTCCCATCGCTGCGTTGCTGGCGGAGCTCCGCCGCAACTTTCCTGGTCGTCGTTGGTACCGTCGCCTCTGCTTTTTCTCCCGCCGCAGATGCCGCGCCCCAAGCTTCAACGATCGCGGCGATCGCCAAAATCCGCGAAGCGTGGATTCAGGACCTTCGTACCAAGCAACTCGAACCCATTCTGAAATTTTATGCGTCAGACGCTGTCTTCCTCCAACCCAACGGCGATCGCATCACCGGCTCCCCCGCTCTTCGCACCTTGTTCCAAAATATTATGGCCACCTTCAACAGTGACCTCACCCTTCACAGTCAGAACCTTGAAACCTCCGGCGATTTGGCTTACGACAGTGGGGAATTCCAGGAGACTCTCACCACCATCGCCACCGGGGCCAAAATTACCTCCAAAGGCAGCTACATAATGATCTTCAAACGCCAGCCCGGCGGCGGTTGGAAAATCATTCAGCACGCCTGGATGGGTACACCGCCACCCGGCACATAAGGGGCCCAAAGCACGCCCGATAATTTCGTTTCAAAAATTCAGTTTTTTGCATAGGCTACTTCACTCGGAGGTACCTGCATGGCTGGCACGCCAACTCCTTTGCCGGAAGCGCGTCTCGGCGCTACTCTGCGTCGCGATTCGTGGTGGACGGAACTCTTACCAGTAATCATTTTGCTGGGCGGCTTTGGCGTTTACGCCACCTTGCGGGCTTTCGAAGGCGCTTACTATTCTTGGGGACCTTATCTTTCCCCTTTTTATTCTCCACTCATCGATCCACAGCATCACTGGTGGCCGCTTTCTCCCGCTTTGCTGGTGCTGGCGGGTCCGTTGGGATTTCGCGCCACCTGTTACTACTACCGCAAAGCTTACTATCGGGCTTTTTTTTTCGATCCGCCTGCGTGCGCCGTGGGCGAGCCCGCCAATCGCAAATATCGCGGCGAAACAGCCTTTCCATTTATTTTGCAAAATGTGCATCGCTATTTTCTTTATCTCGCGATTATTTTTCTGGTTTTTCTGTGGCATGACGCCATCAAGGGCTTTTTCTTCGACGGGCAATTTGGCATTGGCGTCGGCAGCCTGATTCTTTTGCTCAACATTATCTTGCTTTCCATTTACACCCTGTCGTGCCATTCGCTGCGCCATTTGGCGGGAGGCAAGCTGGATTGCTTTTCCTGCGTATCCTTCGGAACAACGCGAGCGGCGGCCTGGCGCGGCTTTTCCTTCCTGAACGAGCGCCACATGCAATTCGCGTGGGCCAGCTTGATCTCCGTAGGCTCTGCGGATTTATACATTCGCCTCGTAGCTAGTGGCATCATTCGCGACCTGAGGATTCTGTGAGCACAAATTATGAGGTTCGCGAGCACGACGTACTGATCATCGGCGCCGGCGGTGCCGGACTGCGCGCGGCGATTGAAGCTTTGGCACAAGGCGCGTCAGTAGGCGTGGTTTGCAAATCGCTGCTGGGCAAAGCCCACACGGTAATGGCCGAAGGCGGCATCGCCGCGGCCATGGCTAACGTGGATCCCGCGGACAATTGGAAAGTGCACTTCCGCGATACCATGAGCGGCGGAAAATTTCTCAACAATTGGCGAATGGCGCAGTTACACGCGCAGGAAGCTCCGGACCGTGTCCGCGAATTGGAGCAATGGGGAGCGCTTTTTGATCGCACAGAAAAAGGCGAGATCTTGCAGCGCGCTTTTGGCGGCCACACCTTCAAGCGCTTGTGCCATGTCGGCGATCGCACTGGCCTGGAATTAATTCGCACCCTGCAAGACCGCGGCGTGCAGCAGGGCGTGGATTGCTACATGGAATGCACCGTCACGCGCCTGTTGGTGGAAAACGGCCGCTTCGCAGGCGCCTTCGCATACTGGCGCGAGAATGGCCGCTTCATTGTCTTCAAAGCCAAGGCGGTCGTCATCGCCACCGGCGGCATCGGTAAGGCCTGGACCGTCACATCCAACTCCTGGGAGTACACCGGAGACGGCATGGCGCTGGCTTACGAAGCGGGCGCGGAGTTGATGGACATGGAATTCGTGCAGTTTCATCCCACCGGAATGGTGTGGCCTCCGGGTGTGCAGGGAATTCTCGTAACCGAAGCGGTGCGCGGCGAGGGTGGCATCCTGCGCAACAAATTGGGCGAGCGCTTCATGGAGAAGTACGATCCTAAGCGCCTAGAGCTTTCCACCCGCGATGTCGTGGCGCGTTCCATTTATACCGAAGTGCGCGAAGGCCGCGGCACCGAGCACGGTGGCGCTTATCTAGATATCTCCCACAAGCCCGCCGAGTACGTGAAGAAAAAATTGCCCAGCATGTATCACCAGTTCAAGGAACTGGCTGACGTTGACATCACCAAGGAACCCATGGAAGTCGGTCCGACGTGTCACTACATGATGGGCGGCATTCGCGTTGAAGCGGACACCGGCCAGTCCTCCATGCCGGGAATTTTTGCCGCCGGTGAAGCTGCCGCGGGTTTGCATGGAGCAAATCGATTGGGCGGCAATTCACTTTCCGATTTGCTGGTGTTTGGGCGCCGTGCCGGAATGGCCGCGGCAGCGCATGCCCAAAAAACCGCCTATGCCTCGCTGGACAATGCGCAAATGCAGGAGGCCGAACGCGAATTACTCGCGCCATTTTCAAATAAGGGAGAAAGCCCCTACGCGATTCATCGCGATTTGCAGACGGTGATGCAAAGCTTGGTCGGCATTTATCGCAACGCGGAAGATTTGAAGCGCGCGCTCAACGAGTTGCAAATGTTGAAAGCGCGAGCGGCGGCCGCCAGTGTGGAAGGCTCGCGCATGTACAATCCCGGCTGGCACCTTGTGGGCGAGCTGAAATCCATGCTCATCATTGCCGAAGCCGTTACGAAAAGCGCCATGGCCCGCACCGAAAGCCGCGGCGCGCACAGCCGCATTGACTATCCAGATCTCGATAAGCAGTGGGGTCAAAAACACAACATCATCGTGGAGCAACGCGGCGAGATGGTCCGGCGCGAACTACCTATCCCGCCCATGCCCGATGACTTAAAACAAGTTCTGGCGGAGCAGCAGTAACATTGCATCCAAATTCCAAGTCTGGAGTTTGCCGCGATGAGCACCGGAACGGAGAAAATAGCGATGGCTGAAACAGTCTTGCGCGTTTTTCGCGGCGACGCCGGCGGCGGAGCGTTGGTGGACTACAAAGTTCCGGTTGCGCCAGGCATGGTGGTGCTCGACGCGCTGCACTACATTCAGGGCCACTTGGCGCCGGACTTGGCCGTGCGTTGGAATTGCAAAGCAGGGAAGTGCGGTTCCTGCTCCGCGGAAGTAAACGGGCGCCCGCGGCTGACTTGCAAAACGCGCATGGATGAGCTTCCCAAAGATGAACCCATCGTCGTGATGCCCATGAAGTCGTTTCCGAGAATTAAAGACCTGGTCACCGACGTTTCGTGGAATTACCGCGTAAACAAAAAAATTCTGCCATTTCAGCCCAGACCCGGCACGAACTGGAAAATTTCGCAGCTGGACGTCGACCGCGTGCAGGAATTTCGCAAGTGCATCGAATGTTTTCTCTGCCAGAACGTTTGCCACGTGCTGCGCGACCACGACAAAAAGGAACAGTTCGCCGGACCACGTTTCTTTGTGCGCGTCGCCGGACTGGAGATGCATCCGCTCGACGGTGCTAATCGCGAGGGCTTGCTGAAAGACGAATTGGGCCTCGGTCTTTGCAACATCACCAAATGCTGCACGGAGGTTTGCCCGGAGTCGATTCACATCACCGATAACGCCATCATCCCGCTGAAGGAACGAGTAGTGGACGAATTCTACGATCCCCTGACCATGCTGTTCCGCAAAATGCGCGGGTCCAGCGAGAAACGCACTTAGAAGGCCTAAAGGAGTATTGTGTCTGCAGCTCGGGAGGTTGTAATGGACGCTCAACTTAAAGCTATTTCCAGGGCTGGGATCGCCGAAGCCATCGCCAAAGCGGAGCTGTATCGTTATTTAAATGAACCAGAAGAAGCCGAGTCAATCTGCCGCGATATTCTGGCAGTCGATTCCGGGCATCAACTGGCGCGCCGCTTGTTGGGGCTATCGATCACCGATCAGTTCAGTGGTTACGCCGGTGATCGCTACGGCGAAGTGGCTGAAATATTTCAAGGACTGCGGGATGCGTATGAACGCGCTTATTACACCGGGTTGCTATACGAGCGCCGTGCCAAGGTGCAACTACGCAGCGGCTATTCCGCTCATATTCTGTTGCCGCTCATTGAAGACGCCATGAAATGCTTTGCTGAAGCGGAAAAAATCCGTCCGCCGGGAAACGACGACAGCATTCTGCGCTGGAACCGGTGCGTCCGCCTGCTGCAAAGCCAACCGGATTTTCGAGTGGAGCGAGACGCTACTCCGCCGGACGCTGAAGATACCCCTCCGCAAAATGTTAGTTTGAAACGCGCAGGCAAACTCTAAGCGAATCGCGCGGTACGGCGGACGTATCGCAACTGCGCCTCTAGTTCAACTGTGCTGCGGAACATCAAGCTGCGTAGTTGGCACGATTCCAACCATTACGATCGGCCGCACCAACTCTACTGCAACGGCAACAAATTCTTCCGCGGATACACGATCCTCCGTGTTCACCCACTGCCTCACCGCCCCGTAAATCGCCCAACTTGCCGTGGCGGCAATCATCTCAGCCGGGACGGTACGTTCCACGGGGTGACGTTGAAATCCGTCCAGTAAAACGATGCGGATCTGATCGATCACCGTAGCTTCCACAAACGGTTCGAATTGATGCTGATTAAAGGAGTGCGATTTTTGCAACTCGCCCAGGTAATCGCAGACCGCCAGGATAATCACCTGAAATGCCGTTGAACATCCGCCATCAAACTTCGCGCCCCTCTGCGCTAGAAGGTCAAGAAAGGTAACGCGGATTAACTCGCCCAGCAGTGCGAATTTATCTTCATAGTGCGCATAAAACGTAGCGCGGTTTACTGTCGCTGCTTCGGTAATATCCTGCACCGAAATCTTGTCAAACTCCTTTTGTGTCAATAAGTTGCGTAGTGCCTCCTGCAGCAGCTGTCGCGTCCTGCGGATGCGAGGATCAAGCTTTTGACAGTCCGAATGAAGCATTGCTCACCCTCCAAGCCCTATTATACTTTAAAACATCGTCCGTTGCTTAAAATACAAATGTTGTGATATAGTATGCGACAGTTGTTGCTTATGCTGCATCCGATGATTGGAGGCAACCACAATGGCAACCTTACTCAAACTCGATTCCAGTCCCATGGGAGAGCGATCTATATCCCGAAAGCTCACCACCAAGTTCGCTGAGAGCTGGCTCAAGACTCATCCAGGCGGCAAAGTTGTCGAACGTGACCTGACCACTTTGAACCTGCCGGTGCTCGACGCGTCCTGGGTCGGCGCAGCATACACCCCGCAAGCATCCCGCACCGCAGCACAAAGGCAGGCACTCGCTGCCTCGGACTCGCTAATAAATGACCTTCAGCAAGCCGACGAGTATGTCTTTGGCGTGCCTATGCACAATTTTAGCATTCCTTCCACGCTCAAACTTTGGATTGATCAAATAGCCCGCGTTGGCAAGACGTTTTCATACGGCGAAACCGGTCCCAAAGGTTTGCTGACCGGCAAAAAAGCAACCTTACTAGTCGCGAGCGGCGGCGAATATGGGAAAGGCAGCGCCATGGCTTCCTTCGATTTTGTGACCCCTTACTTGCAGACCGTCTTGGGGTTCATCGGCATCACTGACGTCACCGTCATCACCGCCGGCGGCACCGCGCAGTTAACGTCCGGCAAGCTAGATCCACAAACTTTTCTCGCGCCGTCGCTTGAAAAGGTCCACGCCCACGCGAGTCTGTAAGTAAAACAGGTCCAAAAAAGGAGAATAAAATGAAGACTGCTTCCTTGATCGCACGTTTGCTTCTAGGTTTGATCTTCCTGGTTTTTGGCTTGAATGGATTTCTTCACTTCATTCCGATGCCGCCCCCCCCAGGTGTGGCAGGCCAGTACTTCGGCGCGATCTTTGCGTCCCACTACTGGGTCGTTATTTTTGGGGTTCAAGTCATCGGAGGGCTACTTCTGCTTATAAATCGTTTCGTGCCGCTGGCGCTCGTTACACTTGGCCCTGTGATCGTGAATATTTTCTTCTTTCACGCGCTTATGGCTCCGTCCGGCCTACCTCTTGCGATTCTCGTAGTCATCCTGTGGTCCATTCTCGCGATCCGGAACAAACAATACCTGGCCGGGATTTTCTTCCAACGCACGAACCAGGGCCAGGCCGCGTAACGAAGTATCAACAACGCAAGCAATGTAATCTAAGAACCATAACTGGAGGTGCGCACATGGAGATTGGCGTAGACAGCTTCGCAATAGCTATTTCGGATCCGGTTACCGGGAAGACGACCAAGCCGGTCGATCGCCTGCATCAATTGCTGGACGAGATCGAGTTGGCCGACAAGGTGGGACTCGACCTGTTTGGCATTGGCGAGCATCATCGCGCGGAATTTCTAGACTCTGCGCCGGCGGTCATTCTTGCGGCAGCCGCTTCGCGAACTAAAAATATTCGCCTGACCAGCGCGGTCACCGTTCTCAGCGCCGCCGATCCCGTGCGAGTCTTTCAGGAATTCGCTACGCTGGACCTTATTTCGAACGGTCGCGCCGAAATCGTCGCGGGGCGCGGCTCCTTCATCGAATCTTTTCCCCTCTTCGGCTTCGATGTCGAAGATTACGATTCACTGTTCTCGGAAAAACTGGAACTGCTGCTCAACATTCGCGAAAACACCCACGTGCACTGGTCCGGTAAGCATCGTCCAGCGCTTACCGGTCAGGCCGTCTACCCGCGACCGCTCCAGAATCCGCTGCCCATCTGGGTTGGCGTCGGCGGCACGCCGGCTTCGTTCGCGCGCGCCGGTGTTCTCGGCTTGCCGCTCATGGTAGCCATTATCGGCGGCGAACCGCACCGCTTCCGCCCGCTCATCGATCTTTATCGTGAAGCAGGCGTCCGCAGCGGGCACAAACCTGAACAACTCAAAGTCGGTCTGCACATGATTGGCTTTGTCGCCGACACCACCAAGGAAGCCGCGGATGTTTTTTTCCCCGGCTATGCCCACACTTTCACGGAAATTGGCAAGGAGCGGGGTTGGCCGCCAACTACTCGCGCGCAGTTCGACGCTTTGCGCGGCCCGAAGGGCGCGCTGCTGATCGGCGATGTAGACACCGTCGCGAAAAAAATTCTCTATGTAAACGAAGCTCTCGGCGGCGTCACGCGCATTACTTTTCAAATGGGCGTTTCAGCGGTCCCACAACCGAAGATGCTCCGCGCCATCGAACTACTCGGCACCGGCGTGGCCCCCGCGGTCAACAAACAGCTAACAGCAGCCGTCGCGCGCGCCTAATAAATCAAAAATCGCTGCGGAAAATAAGCCGCACGAGGCTCCAGCCATTGCAATAGGTTCGTGTGAAAACGGAGCCCATCTCAAGTTTTCCCGCCTGCGGCCAACAGGCCTTCAATTAGCGCCGTGCATTCCGTGTCCAGTGTCGGCCGGTAAAAACTGCGCCCGGATCGCTGGTACCAGTAGTCAGCGTTCAACGCAGAACCCTCTTTGCGGTGCAGGTAAGCGTGAACGGCCATGCCATCTACGCTTTCCAGTTCGTCCACCATGGAATGGGCTCGGGCCCATTCCCCCTTAGCGTCCCACCACAGCGCTGCGAGTGGGATGGATAGTCCCGCCGGCGGTGCCTGTTCTTCAACAATGGAAGCTTTGAACTCCTCGACATTCATAATTTCCAATCTGTCTTGGCGGCCGTTGTCGTTGGCCAAGCAAGTTGATGTTACGCGGATTTGTGCGCAAATCATCCACAGTAATTTTATCAGCGTAAATTTTATGGCCGCCGCGGCGCGACCCTGGGATGGATATAAACGCTTTTCAATCTAGCTAAGGGTCTGAGGCCGCGAGGCCATAATCGCCACTAAGCGACTTGCAAGGTACGTATATCTCATGATCGAGAACATTGAACGCTCAGGTTCTAGCTGATATTCTCAATTTCTAATGTCTGTGAAACGGTCAAAACTTGATGTTGCCGCCGACCGCGCGGCGAAAATAATTCAAGCTCATCTTGATACTTTGCCCCCGGCTAAAACGAAAGCCATGCGCGCCGATAGTCGTAAATTGGCAATCAAGTCTCCCCGCTCCGCAGGTCGCGGAAAAGTTTCACAATCTCGGCAAAACGTGGGTTTTCGTCCTTTATCTCGTACTTGCGAAGAATCTGCATAAGTTCCCGTTCGTTATCACAGGCCAAAACCCATTTCAAATGATTTCGCAGAGAGTTTAATTCCGCGAACGTGTGTTTTGTACTTGTCCGGCATGTACTCTCTTATTATATATATTGTTTATAAACACATGTATGTATTCTAGCGTTCCCCTGCCAGTTGCATTTGCCCAGCCGTCCTGTTCTTATTGCGCGAACCTCGGAAGTGACCAGAATTACTGGATAGCCGGGGAACTTCAGTCGCCCCTCCCTCGTACAGGACTGAGAAGAGGTGCGCGATGCACAATCTGTTAGGCAACCTGCGCTACGCCGCGCGGCAATTCCGGCAGTCTCCCGTTTTTACCGCTACCGCGGTGCTTACCCTGGCGCTGGGAATCGGTGGTACGACCGCCATTTTCACGTTGATTCACGCGGTCATGCTGCGCTCCCTTCCGGTCTCGGACCCCGCGCAACTTTATCGTGTCGGCGAAGGTGATGATTGCTGCGTGGAAGGCGGCCCGCAGGATCGTTGGGGCATGTTTTCGTTTCCTCTCTTCGAGAGACTGAAGGCCCAAACGCCAGAGTTCGAAGAAGTGACGGCCTTCCAGGCAGGGCGGGGGCAATTAAGCGTACGCCGACAGGGCGTTGATGTGGCTAGCAGGCCTTTACGGTCCGAGTATGTCACCGGCAATTATTTCCAGACGCTCGGTATCAAAGCCTTTGGCGGGCGAGTGTTTATTCCCGACGATGACAAGCCTGCCGCTCCTCCGGTTGCGGTCCTTAGTCATCGGGCCTGGCAGACCATCTACGGTGGCGACACGAAGGTGGTGGGTTCCACCTTCATTGTGGAGGGTAAACCCTTTACGGTAATTGGCGTCGCGCCGGTCGGATTCTTTGGTGAAACGCTGCGCAGCGATCCTCCTGATATGTGGTTACCCCTGCATCAAGAACCCATGATTAACGGCGAGGTATCGCTGCTCCGTCAACCCGTTTCGGCGTGGCTGCGTATGATCGGCCGATTACGTCCCGGCGCTTCTGTGGACGGGATGTCGCCACGCCTTACTGTATTTCTGCGTGAGTGGATGCAACATGACTCTGGCTATCCGTCCAGTTGGATGCCCGAAGTTCTACACGATCTGCCCAAGCAGGTATTGAACGTGGTGCCCGCCGGCGCGGGTGTAGCCGAAATGAAAGAAGAGTACGGGCGTAGCCTGCAAATTTTGCTGACCGTTTGTTGCTTGGTCCTGCTGGTGGCGTGCGCCAATGTCGCGAACCTGTTGCTCGCTCGCGCCGTGACTCGGCGCGCGCAAACCGCGCTGCGCATGGCCATCGGAGCCACCCGGCGCGAAGTCATTAACCAGGCTTTAACGGAAAGTGTCCTGCTGGCGATTGCCGGAGGCGTTCTCGGACTCATCTTCGCGGTGGTGGCCGCCCGGTTGCTGCTCGCACTGGCCTTCCGGAGCGCAAGTTTCCTGCCCATCAGCGCCATGCCATCACTTGGCGTATTGGCCTTCGCTTTTGCGTTGGCACTGCTGACCGGCATTATTTTCGGCGCAGCTCCCGCTTGGTTTGCTACGCGCACCGATCCTGCAGAAGCTTTGCGCGGAGCGGGCCGCGGCACCACCGATCGATCTTCCTTCAGCCGGAAGGCGCTCCTCGTGACACAAGCCACTGTTTCGATTGTGTTAGTTGCTGGCGCCACCATGCTCGGGCGCAGCCTGAACAAACTGGAGCATCAGGATTTTGGCTTTCAAGTATCGGGTCGGGTACTCGTGGAGTTACACAACCCAATCGCAAACTACACCATGCCTCAGCTTGCCGCGCGTTATCGCCAACTGGAAGCCAGCCTCGACCGCCTTCCTGGCGTACAAGGCACCGGCCTGGCGCTATACAATCCGCTCACCAATAACTGGGGTGAACTCGTCTTAGTGGCAGGCCACCCCGCTCCTACGCCTGGCGAAGAATCCGGTGCGTCCTGGGACCGCGTAAGCGCGAACTATTTGCAAAATCTCGGTGTGCCCATCTTGCGCGGACGATATTTTACAACCGCGGATAACGAGACTACCGCGGGGGTGGCCATCGTGAACGAAGCCTTTGTGAAGCGCTTCTTCAAGAACGGCGAAAATCCCATGGATCAACATTTCGGTATAGACGTGCCTGAGTACGTAGGCACGTATCGCATCATCGGCATCGTGCGCGACGCGAAATTTGCTGGTTTTAACTTGAGCAAGCCGGCACGTCCGATGTTCTACGTCCCATTGGCTCAGGGTGTCGATTACAAAAACGATCTGATGGCCAGGCTGGAGCTCAGCACCCACTATATTCAGGGAATCATGCTGGTGACCAACACACCCACCGGAACGCTTGAGCCGCTGCTCACTCGAACCCTCGCGGAGGTAGATCCCAACCTGACCATTACCAGCATCAGGACCATGCAGCAACAAATAGAACTATCTTTTGACCAGGAGCGCGCCGTTGCCAGCCTTGCCGGTCTGTTCGGAATTGTGGCGCTGCTGCTGGCCGCCGTGGGCCTCTACGGCGTGACCGCGTATACCGTGAATCAGCGCACCAACGAAATCGGCGTGCGCATGGCGTTGGGCGCTGACCGTCTTAAGGTGATTCGCCTCGTGCTGCGCGGTGCCTTTAAACGCGTGCTCTTCGGCCTGTTATTAGGATTGCCTCTGGCCGTGGGAGCGGGAAGATTGATCTCCGCTCAGCTTTACGGCGTTTCTTCCTGGGATCCGTTAGCTCTAGGCGTGGCCGCCGGCGCGCTCGCCGTCTGCTCGTTTTTCGCCGCCATTATTCCCGCTAGCCGCGCAGCTTCAATCTCGCCCATGCAGGCGCTGCGAATCGAGTAGCGGCGCCGATTAATATTTCAGGATAGTTCTCAGCGCTGAACCTAACAAAATAACTCCGCCTACCAGTAATGCAGCGCCAACCAGTACATTAACGCCTGAATTTGAATCCTTCATCGATAACCACACAAAGAGGCCTAGCGTTATGGCCGCGACAGAAATAAATAATTCAAGAGCGTGCGCCCTCACAATCAAAACACGTGGCGGATTTAGTGGGATGGTACCTTACATCCGTTCGTATGCATTATGGTTATATACCGCGTATGGTAATATTACAACCATTCTGATTAGAACTACTTAACATGCCTTCCACCCGTCGTTCACGCGGTAGTCACACGCTGCACTAACAGCCATGCACGGTATCGGAAGTCATCCAGGCCTGTCCGTCACGTCCATTGGGACATCCTTCTTGAACCGTGGTACAGGGTCCTGTTCGAATGATCGCAAAATAGTTTAGCTCTAACAGCTCTCACCGCTTGTTTACGCTTTGGAGTTTTTCGCCGCGCATGAACCGGAAGTACTATTTTTCCTTAGGTCTTCTCTGACAAAAATGGTACATGCATCGCGCACCACGCGTTATCTTGACTGTTGGTCTCGCCACTGTGTTCTTCGGTGGACGGTACGCTCTTGGCCAGGAGGGGCCTCGAACGACGGACCCAGCTTCCGCTTACACGCTGGTCAGTTTTGCTAGCCAATCGCCGGATCTTCCCGTCGCGGGCGCCGACCTCGAGGAGCTTACCGGAAAGGCGCGCGTCTGCTTGTCGATGCTAAACACCCTACTACGACGCTATAAGAAGCGGCCGATTACCAGCGCTGCAGCTTCCTCCGGCGTTCGTAACAGTGCCCACATCCGCTCTCGGAATAAGTTAATAGAAATTTAATTAGAAACGCGCTGGTGATCCCGACGTAAATGAAACAACCGGGGTCTGTTAGGCGGTTACCGTGCGTTGCAGGCGGCGGCCCAGTCTTTCGTGTTCTTCGCGCATTTCGCGCGGGAGCCGCGCGCCGAACTTATCGAAGAACTGCCGTGTGTCATCCAGTTCTGCTTGCCAATCGTCGGGATTTACTCGCAACAATTCCTCAATAGCCGCTGGCGAAATCTTCAACCCATCCAGTGTTAACCCGCCCGGGCCCGGCACGTAGCCAATCGGTGTTTCCTGCGCGGAGCCACGGCCTTCTACCCGCTCCAAAATCCACTTCAATACCCGTACGTTTTCACCGTAACCCGGCCACAGGAATTTCCCGTCCGCGCCGCGTCGAAACCAGTTCACATGAAAAATCTTAGGCGGGCGCGGGATCTTCTTGCCCATCTCCAGCCAGTGCCCGAAATAATCCGCCATGTTGTAGCCGCAAAAGGGCAGCATGGCCATCGGATCGCGCCGCGTAATGCCAACTTCTCCCGTGGCCGCCGCGGTGGTTTCGGACGCCATCGTAGCCCCGACAAACGTGCCGTGCTGCCAGTCAAACGATTCGTAAACCAGCGGCGCCAGGCGCGCCCGGCGGCCCCCAAAAATAAACGCGCAAATAGGCACGCCTTCTGGCGCTTCCCACTGCGAAGAAATGCTCGGTGACTGGTTGGCCGGCACCGTGTAACGCGCGTTGGGATGCGCCGCTGGACCTTTCGAAGAATCCCACACCTCGTCTTTCCAGTTGATCAACCCGGGCGGCGGAGCTTCCCCAATGCCTTCCCACCACGGCTCGTTCTTGGGGGTCACAGCCACGTTCGTAAATACGGTGTTGCGATGGATCGCTTCCATCACGTTGGGATTGGTGTTGTAGCCAGTCCCAGGTGCCACACCAAAAAAGCCCGCTTCAGGATTAATAGCGTGCAGGTACCCGTCCGTCCCAATCCTCATCCAGGCAATGTCATCGCCCACGGTCCAGACCCGGTAGCCCTGACTCTCGAGCGCGGACACCATCATGGCCAGGTTAGTCTTGCCGCAAGCACTAGGAAACGCCGCCGCCATATAGGTCACTTTGCCGCCCGGTGCTTCGAGTCCCAGGATGAGCATGTGTTCCGCCATCCAACCCTGCTCGCGAGCCATGTAGCTGGCGATGCGCAGGGCAAAGCATTTCTTGCCCAGCAGGGCATTGCCCCCGTAGCCCGATCCCACGCTCCAAATCAAATTTTCCTGCGGGAAATGCACGATGTACCGCCGCATGGGGTCCAGATCGCCGAGGGAATGTAGGCCTGGAACGAAGTCCGCCGACGCTCCCAAGCGATCCAGGGCTACTTTGCCTATGCGCGACATGATGCGCATATTGGCCACTACGTACGGGCTATCAGTGACTTCCACGCCGATCTTGCTCAACGGCGAATTCACCGGCCCCAAAATATACGGAATGACGTACATGGTTCGGCCGCGCATCGCGTTGCTAAGCAGCGCCCCAACCTTGTGCTTGGCCCCGACAGGATCCATCCAATTGTTAGTGGGTCCCGCATCGTCCTTCTCGGGCGTGCAAATAAAGGTCAAGTGTTCGGTGCGGGCCACATCATTAGGGCTGCTGCGGCTGAGGTAGCAATTGGGGTAGGTGGTTTCGTTCAACTTCAGGGCGTCTCCGCCGCGCAACATTTCGGCCAGGATTCTCTGGTTTTCCGCTTCCGAGCCATCGCAGTACACGATGCGGTCAGGCCGGGTTAACTGCGCTGCTTCGTTCACCCAATTTTCCAGCGGAGTGCCCAAATTGTGTCCCCTTGAACCGTGCACCCGGTCGTCTGGGCCGAGATACTTGAATCGAGTAGTTCAGTTCGTGATAACCAGCCCTGCCAACCCAGACAGTGCGGCGGGAAGAAAAGCTGAAGCGACAGAGCGGCGTGCTACGACAATCCAGTTTATGTTAGGAATTCACTCACGCGCAAGTTCACCCGAAACTGACCGGTCTTCTGCCAGGTTTCGGGGCACGTCGATCGCCGCGCAGTAGCGAATTATAATTATGGCTGTTCAGCGATTTATGGCTTAGAAGAGGTGGGGGGATAGGCACTTGTGTTCGGGGCCAAGCGCCTATCCGTTGTGAGGTATCTGAAGCAAAATAATAAAACAAAGATAGCGGGAGGTTACAAACCCTTCAATAAGGTCTTTGCTGTAATCACCCCTGAGAAAAACGTTAATTTGCTTGAAAAGTTTGATTCCTGGAGAACAGCCTCAAGCGGCGCTGGTGTAGTGCTTGCGGATGGTTTCCAGGATTCGCGCGCGGCTCTCTTCCGGCGGCAGATTCGTATTTCCTTCCACCATGGCGATCTCATCTGCGACGGCGTCGTCTTTCACCGCTTCCCGCAACCACACCGAATAATCGTGCTTCTTCAGATGATACGACCACGTATCTTCGTCCACGCCTTCCGCGATTTGTGCAAAAAGGTTCAGGTTGTGCGCACGAATATTCAGCTTTCCTTCCGGACCGCGAAAGTAAAAGCTTTTGTCTTCACCCAACTCCCCTGCGGCGTACTTGCGTTTATGCCGGCGCAGCTCGATTTTGGCCGGTTCCAGCGTGACCTTGGTAGGGGCATTTGATTCGGGAAGCTGCCATACCATCATTTCGCCGGAACGCACCTCCGGGCCAGACTCACCTGGCGCGCTCCCTTCCGGCAGCGCCCAGGTTTTGCCCGAGCCTTCGTTGACTTCCTGAATTATCTCTCGAGGCTGCGGCCCTATGGCGATCACGCAATTCACGGTGTCCAGCAACGATTTGGAAACGCTCTTAGGGTGCACGCTGATCAGCGCAAAGCTGCCCAGACTCGAAGGAATGCTCAAACTCGCGGAATCTAGTTCGGATGGGAGCAGGTGATGAGCCTCATCGATAACAATCCAGTGCGGACGGCCAGTCCGCGCGCGTAACTCCTGAAGCCGGGGAAGTAGTCCCACAAAATAACTGGGGCGATCAGCCAGAGGCACGCCAAGCATATTGACGCTGATCGAACTCCCGGCATTTTTTAACACTTCCAGAATTTCTGAAACTCCCGGGATCCGGTCGGCCGCTCCCAAAGTGACGAATTGCGCCACGTCGTCGTAGTCGCCTTCCGGATCAATGACGCACACCTGATACTGTTTTTGAATCAGCCGCTCCACGATAGCCGTCACCACCGTGGACTTTCCGCCGCCCGACGGCCCTGCCACCGCGACACGCGTGCCGTAAGGCCCCAGGCAAAAATCTCTGCCGTTTTCTTTGTGGCCCAGAAGAATATCGTGGCGCTTCAAACGCGGCTGCAGGCTTCGCAAATCATCGGCCAATAATTGCTCGATGATTTCTTCGACACCCGCTCCGTGGGTGTGCCCGGTCACCACATCGGCGCGCTCTTTTAAAACCGGCAAGGCATTGCCCACCGCCACGCTGCATTCGCAAATGCCCAAAAAAGCGTGATCGTTTTCGGCATCTCCGACACCCACGGTGTTATGCGTCGAAAGTCCCAGCTCATCGAGCGCAGCTTTCACCCCGGTGCCCTTGTTGATGCCCGAAGGAAGAATCATCACCGCGTCTTTGTTGAAGATCACTTGCAGCTCTAGCCCCATGGAGCGAATCACTTCCAGCACTTCCTTTTCATACGGATGCCAGGTGGCCACGATACATTCGCCGACTGACAAAGGCTTCACGCCGCGACGTCGAAGTTTCTCCACGAAAGCGGCCGGCGGTGCTTCAGCCAGCAAACGTTTTTCTTCGGTCGCCGGATTGTAAAGCAGCGCTCCGTTTTCAACGACCACGAGGTCGAAAAGAGACGTTTCAGGAAAAACGCGCAGCAATTCCGGAAGTTCGCGGCCAGTGGCCAGCACCAGTTTGCGTCCCGAAGCTTTCACGCGCTTGAGCGCCTGCAAAGTGCTGGCGGTCACCTGTCCATCGTGGGCCAAGGTTCCGTCGTAATCAGAAATCAGACAAAAATAGCGCAAGGTGCGGAATCCCTTTCAAAATACCATGACCTGGAGTTTAGTAATTTTCAGCGAGCTTTAGGAATACCCTGTGTATGTTATCTTGCTCCACCAGCAATCATAGTTCGTGAATCTTTCGTTGGTTTTTATTGCGCATTACTTCGAAGGTTAACGTTAATTAATCTAGGCAGTAACTAAACTGTCTCTTTTTGAACAGAAGCTAACGAACAATTCCAAGAAAATGGTATTGTGTATACGTCTCACAAAGACTTTACACCTCTGTATAACTAACCGCTTGGCCTTGTCCCAAGCTCATCCGGAGAGTACATGAATCAAGCAGCAACCGCAGTAGCTCGGCCCTGGGACCGTCCATTTTGGAAACCTGTCCGGCGTAAAGAAGGCGTTTTTACTTTTCTATTATTAATTCACGTGCTGGCCATCGTGGGAATAATTTTGTTTCCCCTGCCCAGCCTTAAAGTTCTCGGACTTGCCGCGCTTTTTATCGCTTTTGGCGGACTGGGAACGACGGTCTGTTACCATCGCATGCTCGCGCACAAAACTTTGAAGACCAATCGCTTCATCGAGCAGATGCTGATTTTCTGGGCGGTATTTAACGCTTCCGGCCATCCCGCCAGTTGGGTCGCTTATCATCGGCAACATCATTCCACCACAGACACTCCTAACGACATTTCGAGCCCCAAACAGGGTGGCTTCTGGTGGGCTCATTTGCGCTGGCTGTATCAAACGCCGCCAGCCGACCGTCAACGCTGGGCTCCCGAAGTAGATCGCGGCATTTACAAAATCTGGGGCTACGCGGAAACGCCGGTGATTATTTTGTCTATCTTCATTGGGCCGATCCTGGGCCTTGGATGGATGGGATTCTTCTGGCTCGGCGCGATTCGTCTGGTGTACACCCTTCACATGCAATGTTTCGTGAACAGCCTTACGCATCTCGATCACGTTGCCGAAGGCGACTCCAGCAAAAACGTTTGGTGGCTCGGCCCTTTTCAACTCACCGCTTGGGGCGAAAATTGGCATAAGAATCACCACACTCATGCGGGCTCGGCGCGCCTGGGTCTCCGCTGGTGGCAGCCGGACATCGGCTGGTATTTCATCTGGATGCTCGAAGCCATGGGCCTCGCGCATTCCGTGAAGCGCCCGCGCGCATCCTAATTTCAGCACGCGGACTAAAATGTCCGCTTCATCGCACATCTAACCGGCATGTATGCACAACAATTTAACGTGAATGTCGTGATTCGCGGCGAGGCCAAACCGTGCCCACTCGAATGGCTCGATCAATTCTGCATGCGCAATTTCACCAACGCCGCCGAATTCGACGACACTCTGCCCGTTGCCGACGGCCAGGTTGAAACCAGTTTCCGTCTTACTCCCGAACGTTTCGCAGAAGGCTTGGCCGCATGGCTCACGCAACGTGGCAAAGGCGAAGGTCAGCCCGTAATCGTGCAAGTCACCCTGTCAGAATCAAAGCCAAAGACCGCGCCAGCAAGTGAAGGGCGAAGTAGTTCCTGAAAATTTTTCTTTGAATTCAGCTGCAAATTAATCAAACACGGAGGGTGCCCCACCCTCGCTTTCCAGGGTGAGTTCTTGGGGTTCAGTTCTTTGACCGTTCGTTCTTAAAGTTCGGTCCTAGGCTTCACTTCACTGACGCGAAATAACATTTCTTCCGGCGGCATCGGTTCCGCCAGTCCTTGGCGATTCACTTCCAAGCAATTCGCGAATTCTCGGTAAAGCCTCCCGGGCAGCAGCTTCTCCCGCCGCCACCAACTCCGGCGTTCGCGTGAAATCGTCCCACAAAAATGTTTTCATATCCGGCTCGATGATAACGTCCGCTTGCTGCCGCCACGCCAGGTCCGCATGCCGCTGAATAATATTGAAAGAGCGGCTCAAGACGTCGGTAAACGTGCGTGGGGCCTCCAAACTCGAAGGTTCAAGATACACAGCGATCACAATGTCGACGCCCAGCAGCGCAACACCTTCCACGGGAACCGGTGACGTCAGAAAGCCGTCCACTAAAGTGCGATCTTCAAATTGTATCGGCACGAAAAGTCCAGGATAGGCGCACGACCCGCGCAGCGGAGGCGCCAGTGGCCCTCGCGTGTAGTAAATGGTGATACCTGCGTTCAGATCTGTCGCGGCGATAGCCAACGGCGTCACCAGGTCCTCGAAATTCTTCGCCGGTGTGAGCCGGGCCAGATATTTTTCCAATCGATGGTTGGTAGCCAGACCGAGCCACGACGGTGTCCATCTGCCAAAATCGGTGAAACTGGTGTGTTCGCCGATGCGCGCCATCTCTTCGAGGGGCGTGCCAGCACAAAAAGCCGCGCCAATCAATGCGCCCACGCTGGTGCCTGCCACCGCATCAATATGAATTCCCGCGTCGCGCAGAACGCGCAACACTCCGATGTGCGCTATACCGCGAGCGAACCCTCCAGCCAGCGCCAAGCCCACTTTTGGTCGCCCTGGTATATCGTGCACACTGGTGACTTCCGCGGACAAAACGCGCTCTTTTTCGTCCATCCACCTGCGCAATACGCTCGAAATGATAGGTTCAGACATGCCGTGACCAGTTTAGGCGTTAATGCCGTTTGTGTCAGTTCGATTGACCCGTGTATGTTGGTTTTGTAACCTGTCCGTTCGTACAAATCAGAACAAAAGGCGGGCCATGAAACGTCGCGTCGAAAAGGTTGTGGTGCTCGGCGCAGGCACGATGGGCGCTCGAATCGCGGCTCATTTCGCGAACGCCGCCGTCCCGGTGCTGTTGTTGGATATCGTGCCATCTGGTTTAGCTCCTGGCGCTACAGCTGACCGCAACAAACTTGCTCGTGCCGGCCTGGATGCCGCCAAAAAGTCCAAGCCCGCCGCATTTTTTACTGCTCCGCTGGCTGATAAAATCTCCATCGGAAATTTTGAAGATGATTTGCAGCGAATCAAGGACGCGGACTGGATTATCGAGGTAGTAGCCGAGAATCTGGAGATCAAAAAGAACCTGCTCGCGCGCGTGGCCCAGTTTCGTAAACCGGGATCGATCGTCACCACCAACACGTCAGGGCTTCCAGTGCATTTAATCGCCGAAGGCATGAGCGAAGAATTCCAGCAGCATTGGGCAGGAACCCACTTTTTTAATCCGCCGCGCTACTTGAAGCTCGTCGAATTAATTCCCGGGCCCAAGACTTCGCCTGAGGTGCTTGAGACCCTCGCCGAGTTTTGCGACCGGCGCCTCGGCAAAGGCGTCGTCGTCGCCAAAGACACCCCAAACTTCATCGCCAATCGCATCGGCACATTTTCCATGCTGAACGCGTTGCGCCTGATGAATAAGTTGGGAATGACCATCGAAGAAGTGGACGCCTGCACCGGCCCGGCCATCGGCCAGCCGAAGTCGGCGACGTTTCGCACCGCGGACATTGTCGGCCTGGATGTATTGATGCACGTGATCAAAAATATTTACGAAACAGCGACCGACGACGAATCGCGCGAAATGTATAAAGTGCCAACCTTCGTCGAAGACATGGCCAAGCGCAAATGGTTGGGCGATAAAACCGGGCAAGGCTTTTACAAAAAGTTGCGAGGTGAAGGCGAGAAACAAATTCTCACGCTCGATGTAAACACTATGGAGTACCGCCCACGCCAGAAAGCGCGTTTCGCCTCCCTCGAAGCGGGCAAAACCATCGAAGATACGCGCGATCGTTTGCGCGCCCTGATCGGCCCGGTTTTGGCAGGCCAAACCGGCGACAAGGCGCAGCAGTTTTTGTGGGGCTCACTCTCCGAGATGTGTTTATATGCCGCGCGCCGAGTTCCAGAAATTTCCGATCGTGTAGAAGACCTTGATCGCGCCGTGCGTTGGGGTTTTGTCTGGGAACTGGGGCCGTTTCAAATAATGGACACTTTGGGAGTCTCGGCCTTCGCCACGCAAATTAAAAAGGAAGGCCGAACGCTGCCGCCCGTAGTAGAAGAGTTGCTGGCCAGCGGGCGCAGCAGTTTTTATATCTCAGAAAAAGGCACCACCTCCGTGTTCGACTTAAATGGCGGCACTGCCCGCAGAATCGAAGAGCCCGCTGGCATCATCTTCCTCAATTCGCTGAAGGACGCCGGAAAAGAAGTCGACCGCAACTCTGGCGCCAGCTTAATCGATTTAGGCGATGGCGTGTTGTGCTGCGAATTTCATTCCAAGATGAACGCTATCGGCGCGGATTTAATTTCCATGATTCACAAGGGACTCAAGCGGCTTGAGACGGATTTCGACGCTATGGTCATCGCCAATCAGTCGCTGAATTTTTCCGTGGGCGCAAACCTGATGTTGCTGCTGATGGGCGCACAGGAACAGGAATGGGACGAGCTGCACCTCGCCGTCAAACAATTTCAGAATGCGAACTTGGCAATTAAATATGCTCCCAAGCCGGTGGTAGTCGCTCCGCAAGGCATGGCTTTGGGCGGCGGCTGCGAAGTAAGCCTGCACGGCGCAAGAATTCAAGCCGCGGCGGAAGCCTACATGGGATTGGTGGAAACCGGTGTCGGCTTGATTCCGGGGGGTGGCGGCACCAAAGAGATGATGATTCGCGCCAACGAGCGCGCCAGCAGCGGCGAAGACCTGGATTTGTTTCACGCCATGAAGCCGGTTTTCGAAACCATTGCGATGGCTAAAGTTGGCACCAGCGCCGAGGAATGTCGCGATCTCGGTTTCTTGCGACGCGAAGATGGCGTGTCCATGAATCGCGACCGTTTGGTGGGCGATGCCAAAGAAATTGCTCTGGCCTTAGTGCGTGGCGGATACCGCGCCAAAGCTGCGAACTGGCAAGAAGGCGCGCAAACCACGCAGATCAAAGTGCTCGGTGAACAATTCTTGTCAGGTGCCAAGCTGGTAATCCATATGATGCTGCGCGGTGGCTACATAACCGATTACGACGCCCAGGTGGGGCGCAAGCTCGGAAACATCCTGGCCGGTGGGGCACTAAGCTCACCGCAATTAGTGACCGAACAATACGTGTTGGACCTGGAACGCGAAGCCTTCGTCTCTCTGTGCGGCGAAAAGAAAACGCAAGAACGCATTGCCCACACCTTAAAGACTGGAAAGCCTCTGCGAAATTAACCGAATTTAATGGTAAGTTATGGCTGCTTTGCGGCGTTAACCGCTCGTGAAGCGCTATGAGACTTCCATTGAAACAGCTCGTTGTTCCGCTCGCAATCCTTTCGATCGGCTCTTATGCGCGCGCGCAATCCGTAAAAGTCGCGGCGGCTGCAGATTTGAAATTCGCCATGACGGAGTTGGCATCCCAATTCGAGAAGCAAAGCGGTGCGAAAGTGGATGTCGCCTATGGATCCAGCGGCAATTTTTTAACGCAAATTCAGAATGGCGCACCCTTCGACCTGTTTTTTTCGGCAGACTCCGAGTACCCCAAAAAACTGGAAGCAGCCAAATTAACTGAACCGGGCACGTTACGTGACTACGCCGTCGGCCATATCGTCATCTGGACTCCCCGCGATAGTGGAATCGATGCCGCGAAAGCCGGATGGAAATCTTTGCTGGACCAACGAGTAAAAAAAATCGCCATCGCTAATCCCGAACACGCTCCGTACGGCCGCGCTGCTGTGGCGGCGATGAAAAAAGCCAGGATCTACGAACAAGTCAAAGACAAGCTGGTCTACGGCGAAAATGTCTCTCAAGCAGCCGAGTTTGTGCAATCCGGTAACGCCCAAGCCGGCCTCGTGGCCCTCTCGCTGGCTATATCTCCGGCGATGAAGAATGGAAACAAATGGCAAATCCCCGCCGATAGCTATCCGCCGATTAAACAAACAGCGATGATACTCAGAGCTTCGAAAAATAAAGATTCCGCTCGTCGCTTCCTGGACTTTGTCAGCGGCCCACAAGGCCGTGAAACATTGCAGCGATTTGGTTTCACCGATCCGACCCCATAAATGATTCGCATGCTTTTATTGCCCACGACCACGAACCGAGATAGATTCCCAAAAGCGATATGGACTCATTGATTCTCTCCGTGCGCCTTGCGACGTGCGTCTCTGCGATTTTGTTGCTGATCGGCATGCCGCTGGCGTACTGGCTGGCTTATTGGAATTGGCGCGGCAAATTTTTGCTCGAAGCCATTGTGGCCTTACCACTGGTATTGCCGCCAACCGTCCTTGGTTTATATGTCTTGATCGCGCTGGGCCCGCACGGCCCGATTGGAAAAATCTCCGAGTCGTTATTCCACCGTGGATGGGCGTTCACATTCGGCGGGTTGGTGTTCGCCTCTGTTCTGTATAGCTTCCCGTTCACGATACAACCGCTGATTGCTTCGTTTGAGGCCATCGACCGCAGACTTCTGGACGCTTCTGCACTCTTGGGCGCGAGCCGCTTGCGCACATTCGGAACTGTGATCCTGCCGCTATCTTTGCCAGGAATTGTCACCGCTGTGGTTTTGAGCTTTGCGCACACACTCGGCGAATTTGGAGTGGTGTTGATGGTTGGCGGGAATTTGCCTGGCATCACGCGCACAGCGTCCATCGAGATTTACGACCGCGTGCAGTCCATGGAATATGCCGAAGCGAATCGCATGGCGCTGGTGTTGCTAATAATTTCATTCGTGGTGTTGTCCACCGTGTACGGCGTCAATCGGCGAATCGGCCGGCGCATGTGGGCCTCGTGGGCAGCGAGATAAATCCGCCAGTGCTCAAAGCGCAGCTGCAAAAAGCGCGCTCCGGCCGCACACCATCCTCATTCGTTCTGGATGTCGCGCTCGAAATTCCTCCGGGAATCATCATCGTCTTTGGCCCCTCTGGAGCTGGAAAGTCCACCTTACTCGATTGCATCGCCGGACTACTCAAACCTGATAGCGGCCGAATTGAAACAGCCGGTGATGTCCTGCTCGATGTCGAGCGGCGGATCGACGTGCCTCCAGCAAAAAGAAAAATCGCCTACGTTTTTCAATCCCTGGCGTTATTTCCGCACATGACCGTGGAGCAAAACGTCGCCTATGGACTCGCGGACCTGCCGGCGCCGCAACGAGCTTCACGAGCGAAAGCAATGCTGGAAGCTTTTCGCGTGGATCAACTCGCCAAGCGAAAAGCCCATGAAATATCCGGCGGCGAACAACAGCGAGTCGCGCTGGCTCGTTCGCTGGCAACTTCCCCGCGGGTGCTGCTGCTCGACGAGCCGCTGACGGCGCTCGACCACGGACTGAAGAAATCCATCATGGAAGATTTGCGTCGCTGGAACACGGCGCAAAACATCCCAATTTTGTACGTCACCCACAGTCGCGGCGAAGTTGACGCGCTCGGCGAACGCGTGATCGTCCTCGAGCAGGGAAAAATTATCAGCACCGGAACCCCTCACGAAGTGTTGGACGCACCCCGGCGCTCGTCCTTGGCGCAAGCCTCGGGATTTGAAAATCTGTTTAGCGGCGTAGTCACCGAACTGCGCGAAGCGGATGGCGTGATGCGCGTGCGCTTGGTTAAAGGCGCGTGTGAAATCGAAACGCCTCTTGGTCATGCCGCCGTAAAAACCGCTGTCCGCTTGGCGATTCGTGCCGGGGATATTTTGTTGGCCACCGAACGCCCTTACGGTTTGAGCGCCCGCAATGTGATTGCCGGGAAGATTATTTCGCTCGAACAACGCGGAACCATGTTTGTTGCGCAAGTCGCTGCCGACGCCGACCACGCGGCAGTTTTTACTGTTCACTTGACGCTCGGAGCGAAACGAGCGCTAGAGCTGGCTGTAAATCAGCCTGCGTGGCTAGTCATAAAAACGCACTCCTGCCATGTTCTCGAAGACTAAAAATAGATTCAAAGTGATGTTGCGAAGAAACTTATGGTTGCTGTTGAGACTTCGAGGAAGCCGGGCCAGATGCGCTCGGCGCGGAGAACCTAACTTCGTCGGCCTCCAGGTCGTTGCCCTTCGGAGTGGCGTGGATCACCACGTTCTCGCCGACGGCGAGATCCGAAATAGAGGCAGGTTTGTCCGCGGTGGCCACACGCGCAACGTATGTGGTGGAGGGAACCAGTTTCACTTGTACCGATTTTCCATCCCGGGTCTTTACCGTCACGAAGCCGGAATTTAATTTCTCTATCGTTCCGATGACGTGCTTTTTGTCGCCGTGCGCAGAAAGCGTAATGGCAACGAGGAAAAAAGCCAGCAAAGTTGTGAAGAATCGACGCGTCATAAAACCCCCAGGACTTACAGATTCAAGAGTACCTTTTCAAGAATACCTTAAGGATGAGAGTTTGATGTCCCAGATTTCTGCGGCGTTGTACCATTTAGAAAGTCATCTTCATCTTTTTCTTCTTCGCGATCCTCCGGACTTTTTGGGTTATAGCGGGACATTTCGATGCGCTCTTCAGCGGTAAGCTTCGGCAGATGCCTAACGAAAAGGACCAGCTTCCAGGAATCGTTGTCCATACCGTGACTGGCGAACGACGGCATGCCCGTGAAGCGCACCCCGTTCTCAATAATCCAGAAAAGTTCGCCGTCGGAGCGATTCTGCGTCTCGGCTTGACGCAGATCGGGCGGCTTGGGGTATAAGCCCCGCCCAAAAAGCGCGTCACCGCTGCCATCGTTGGCGTGACAGATCGCGCAGTGATCCGCGAAATGCAGCCGCGCATCCTTAAGATTCTCTTCAGAAGCGGGCAACGGATTGCGCATGGCGCGCGCGCCCGACGGAATCGAAAGGTGCCACGCATTACGCGCCAGCATTTCTTCCATGGCGCTGGGTCGCGCGCGCGCGCTCAGGCCGTTGTGTAGAATCGATACGGCCACGGCGACAATGAGGCCAACCAACGCGACAATAATCAATAGTAGTGTGGACCCGCGCCGCATGTGTTCTCTTCGGATAGTAAATGACACTCGCAGGCATTGCCAGCGGTTCGCCTGCACCTGCGCCCCTAAGCCCGAGCCGTTCGTGAGTTGACAGCGCGGCGCGCGTCACACGTACACTATTCAGGCCGTCAACTGTCGTTCACGATTTATGATGCGCACTCTTTGCTCCCAAACTCCTAGGGCAATACTAATTGCAGCATCGCTGCTTTGTGGCCAACCATCGGCGCTGGCGTCAGCCGGACAAAAGCCCGGGGACAAACCAAAGCATATTCCGAAAACAATCTGGAATTTTGATGGCGGCGTTTTTCTGGAGACGGACGGCAGCTTGAGCGAGAACACCTGTTTCCGGCTGGCCGGCCACATGGCGGACAAGAGTTTTTTCGATAATTTGAAACGCATCGACGATAACCAAGGCACCAGATATGTTCGCGGGAAAGAAATCGTGACCGAATTTCCCGAGCATCTGAAACTTCTGTTCGTGATCCATGACCAGCCTTGTCCCTCACAGGTGCCAGACCCCAAAGGCCGCCAATACCTTACTCGCGAAATGATGAGCACCCTGCACCTATCGCTCTTCTGGAAGCGAGGAGTCGCTTTGCGCCCGGCAGAAAATTTTAAAGTGAAATTTTTCTCCGTTGAACCGATTCCTCCTTACGCCACGGAGCTTGCGAAGGACTTGCCCAAGAGATTCCAATGGGCCTACGAACTCGAGATTCCCAGTGCCGGAATTCCTTTGAGCGACAGCCTGGTGTTGATTTTCCGTCGCGACGATGGCCACATCGCCGCTCGTGTAGCGGCGCGACTTTGAACGGCTGGAAGCAAGAGGCTATAAAAGTGGTGCGCCGGTCAGTTCCTGAATTTCTTTTCTGCTCCAGCCGGGAGCAGTCTCGCGCAACAGCAGCCCTTCCGCTCGCACATCGATTACCGCCAAATCCGTCACGATAGTGTCCACGCACGCCAGTGCGGTGAGCGGGTAGGTGCAGTGCTTCACAATTTTTGGAGCGCCGTCTTTTGTGGTGTGCTCCATGCACACCATCAATACTTTTGCGCCTGCTGCGATGTCCATGGCTCCGCCGATGCCGCCTGAGCCGCGCGCGCCGGGAACTTTCCAATTGGCAAGGTCGCCTTTCTCAGAAACTTGAAATCCGCCAAGCACCGCGACGTCCAGGTGGCCACCGCGGCTCATCAGGTGCGCGTCCGCCTGATGAAAAAAAGATGCACCGGGCGCCAGCGTCACGGGAACTTTCATGGCGTCCACCAGGTCGTAATCTTCTTCTCCAGCCCTGGCGCGACGCCCCATTCCGAGAATGCCATTTTCGCTGTGAAAAAAAACGGTGATGCCATGCGGTAAATAATCCGCGATCAAATTTGGTATTCCCCAACCCAGGTTCACGTAGGCTCCGTCCGGCAATTCCTTGGCGGCGCGCGCGGCGATCTCTTCCCGAGTGAGTCGCGGCTTATCCGGCATAGCGAATTCCTTTAGCTTGCACGATGCGATGAACAAATATTGCTGGAGTTATCACATTTTCGGGCTCGATGGTTCCGACAGGCACAATTTCTTCTACTTCCGCAACAGTGGTTTTCGCCGCCATAGCCATGATGGGGTTAAAATTTCTGGCTGCCAATCGATAGGTCAGATTTCCGAGTGCATCCGCTTTTTCCGCTTTGATGAATGCGTAGTCGGCATGGATAGGCGATTCCAGAATGCAGCGCTGGTTATCAATGGCGCGCTCTTCTTTGCCTGCGGCCACTTCCGTTCCGACACCGACAGTGGTGTAAAAGCCCAAAATTCCCGCGGCCGCAGCGCGCATGCGTTCGCACAGAATGCCCTGAGCCACTAACTCCAGCGTGACTTCCTTCGCGGCGAACCGCTCCTGAAAATAATTTGCATGCGGTCCGGGAAAAGAAGCGATGACGTGGCTGATTTGACCGTTCTTGAACATCAGTCCGAGTTCGCCATCGCGAGTGCCGCAATTATTGCTGATCGCGGTGATATTTTTAGTTCCTTTGCGGGCCAGTGCTTGAATGAGGTTGTTGGGGAAGCCCGCACCGCCAAATCCGCCAAACATGATGCGCGCGCCGTCCGGAACGTCCGCTACGGCAGCATCGACGCTGGGGAATATTTTCTGCTTCATGAAAACATCGGCTTGTTGGATTTCAAGCTGCGCCGCGAGCAACCGGTCACGGATGGGTCATGTCTTCGGCGCGCACCAGCTTGTCGAATTCCTCGCCGGTAATGAAACCAAGTTTAATCGCGGCTTCGCGAAGACTGCTGTGTTCGTGATGCGCGGTGTGCGCAACTTTGGCGGCGTTATCGTAGCCGATTTTCGGCGCGAGCGCGGTGACCAGCATCAAGGAAGTCTTGACATAGTGATCGATCTTTTCGCGATTAACTTCGATGCCGTGGGCGCAGTGTTCGACGAAGCTATTGCAAGCGTCGGCAAGCAGCTCCACCGAATGCAAGTAATTAAAAATCATCACCGGCTTAAAAACGTTCAGCTCAAAGTTGCCCTGTGAGCCTGCAAAACCGATTGCCGCATCATTGCCCATCACTTGTGTGGCCACCATGGTGAGGGCTTCGCACTGCGTGGGATTTACCTTGCCGGGCATGATGGAAGAGCCCGGCTCATTTTCCGGGAGTGTCAGCTCGCCGAGACCGCAGCGCGGGCCGGAGGCTAGCCAGCGAATATCATTGGCGACTTTCATCAGCGAGGCGGCCAGAGTTTTGAGCGCGCCGCTGGCAAACACGATTTCATCGTGCGCGGAGAGAGCAGCAAATTTGTTGGGATGAGAGCGGAAGGGAAGCCCGGTCAGCTCGGAAATTTTGCGGGCGGCACGCTCGGCGAACTCGGGATGGGCGTTCAGTCCCGTACCGACAGCGGTGCCGCCAATCGCCAAATCGTAGAGACCGTCAAGCGCTTCGTTAATCCGTTTGATGTCGCGGTCGAGCAGGCTGACCCAGCCGGAAAATTCCTGGCCCACCGTGAGCGGCGTGGCGTCCTGCAGATGCGTGCGCCCGATTTTTACGATGCCCATGAATTCGCGCGCCTTGGCGTCCAGCGCGTCGCGCAAATTGTTCACGGCAGGCACAAGTTTGCGCACGGTTTCCTTCGCGGCCGCGATATGCATGGCAGTGGGAAACGTGTCGTTGGAAGACTGCGACATATTGACGTCATCGTTGGGATGAATGGGTTTTTTGCTGCCCATGACGCCGCCGGAAAGCTCGATGGCCCGATTAGAAATGACTTCGTTGACGTTCATGTTGGTTTGCGTGCCGCTGCCGGTTTGCCAGATGCGCAGAGGGAAGTGATCGCGTAGTTTTCCGGCGATTACTTCATCGGCAGCCTGAACGATCAGCTTGGTTTTGTCCGCCGGAAGTTTGCCGAGGTCCTGGTTCACCAGGGCAGCGGCTTTTTTGAGTACGCCGAACGCGCTGATGAGTTCCGGGGGCATGGTGTCTTTGCCGATGGCAAAGTGAATCAACGAGCGCGCGGTCTGCGCGCCGTAGTAACGGTCCGCGGGAACTTCCATTTTGCCCATGCTGTCGGATTCGGTGCGGGTCTTTTGGGACTGTGAGGTGTGGGGATGCGCAGCGTGAACAGCGTCGGCCATCTCGGCTCCTGAAGCTCGCGAAAACCGCTGCATTAAGTTTAGCAGAAGCATCAGAGTTAGTTTTGACCACCTTGTGATTCCGCGCGTACCTAAAAATTTATTCAGGTGAGCTTCATGGCAAGTTCATGAAGGTGTCACGCAGCATTCATGTTTGCGGGTTACCTTGCGCCATCGGTAGCGACCGGGTGTATTCCTCAGGCTGAAAAAAAGAGAGCACCGGACGCACCGACCTCGGGCTTCTGCAAGAACACAACATGGAATTCAAAAAATGACCACTCTGGCCAAGCGCACGAGTGTGAGGAGAGCTATGCGCAGATTCTTGCATTTGATTTTTGCGGCGTCGATTTTAGGTTATGGAGCGTGGGTCGTTCCTGCCGCGGGGCAAAGCGGCAAGGGCGTAATTACAGGAACAGCGAAGGATTCCGCAGGCGCAGCTCTCTCGAGCACGCTGATCGAGCTGCAGCCGCTGGGGAGAAGGGTAGTTTCGGACGATCAAGGGCAGTTCAGAATTACAGAGGTTCCAGCGGGCGAGTGTACCTTGACGGCCTCTTACGTGGGATTGAACCCATTCACCACCACCGTGAAGGTGGAGGCGGGGCAGACGGTGAACGTCGATCCTATTTTACAAGTAGCTTCACAAAATGATCAGGTGGTCGTCACCGCAGAACGCCTGCAAGGCGAAAGCGAAGCGATCAATATTGAACGAACGTCGGACGAGATCGTGCAAGTATTGCCATCAAGAGTTATCAACAGCTTGCCCAACACAAACGTGGCAGATGCGGTTGGCAGGCTGCCCAGCGTGTCGCTGGAGCGCGATGAAGGCGAAGGAAAATATGTTCAGATTCGCGGAACTGAACCGCGCCTTAGCAACGTAACCATCAACGGTGTGAATGTGCCTTCCCCGGAAGGCATAGTGCGCAATATCAAGCTGGACGCGGTGCCGGCAAATTTGGTCGAACGCATTGAAGTGTTCAAAACCCTTTCCGCCAGCCAGGACGCTGACGGAATCGGCGGCACCGTCAATCTCGTAACTAAAACTGCGAGCGAAAAGCCCACTTACAATTTCGGAGGCCAAGGCGGCTACACCCCTATTCAGGGCGGACGCACTCTCGGCGGCTTCGACGGAACCGTCGGTCAACGTTTTGGAGTAAGCAAAAAGTTGGGAATTTTGCTGGGTGGCACCTGGGATCGCAATAACCGCGGCATAGATGATCTGGAGCCGGTTCAAGCAGTGGGCACCACACCTGCTGGAAAGATTATTGCCTATGTTCCCACCGAAGATATGCGGTCTTACAATTACTACCGCACGCGATATGGCTTTGCCTCTGGAGTCGACTACACCTTTAAGCCAGGATCATCCGCTTACATAAAAGGATTGTATTCTGACTTTCACGACTACGGCGACACCATTGTGTATACGCCCAACGCCGGAAACACCATCAAATCGGTCAACGGTTTTCAGGTCACGTTTGATAATGCGCAGGACTGCCAAACAGTCAACCAGGCCGCCGATATTGCCAACCCTGGCAGCAATCCTTGCTCCCCAGGGTCTTACGCTTATCGCCATTACATTCGCCGCCCAGATCAACAGGTGTACAGCTTCTTGACCGGAGCAAGGCACGATCTTTCATCTACCCTCATCGTTTACGAGTTCGCGGTTTCACGCTCGCATAACATTGGCGGGCAGGACTTTGAAACGACCAACTTTGGCGCACCTACGGCTAGCTACGATTCCACTGGCGCCTTGGTACCGGGATCGAACGGAGCAGATTTGGCACTCAGCCTGAACAATCCCCTGCGCCCCAAATTTATCCCTTTGGATGGCAGCACTCCTTATAACGCCAGCCAATACCAATTGACCTCTACTTCCTTCACGCATTACATCGCCCAGCAGCTCAACTTTCAGGGTGCGGCCTCCGTGGCGCGCCGCTACAACTTGCACTCACACTTCGGCGTTTTCGAAATTGGTTTAAAGATTCGAAACTCGCACACGAAGCAAAATGAGGATGACTCCTTCTTCAATAATTCCAGCGCGAATATCCCCTTATCTTCGGTGTTGGGAACGTACACCAATCCGAGTTACTACGATCGTTCTTTCACCTACGGCAATTTGCCCTATGGACCGACCTCGAATTACAACCATATTATCCAGTCGGTTATGGCCAACCTTGCTCAATTCCAATTAGACCAGGTGGGTAGCATCACCCGATCCGCTAGTGCGTTCTTTGACGCCAACGAGCGCGTTTACGCAGGCTACGTGCAAAACGCTATTTCCTTCGGTAAGTTTCGCGTGCAAGCAGGTCTGCGCGTCGAGGACACGGACACCACTTTCACGACGAATCAGTTGACCGCCAACGTCGACGGGCCCGGTAATTCCTTGCCGCCCACAATCACGCCATTGAACCAGGGCTCCGGTTATGTAAGCGTGTTGCCCAGCGTGCAAGTGCAATATTTGTTAGAGAAAAACACGAATCTACGCGCCAACTTCAGCCAGGGGATCTCGCGGCCAAATATCGGCGACCTGGTTCCCACGACCATTGTTGATCCAAACGCGAGTCCGAAAAGTGTTTCAACCGGTAACCCGGACCTGAAACCGACCAATGCTAATAATTACGACTTGCTGGTCGAGCATTTCTTTCAGCCACTGGGAATTCTGCAGGCAGGATTTTTCTATAAGCAGCTGTCCAATCCCATTTATCCGACCGCCGTGACACTCAACTCTGGTCCTGAAGCCGGATTTTTGTTGACGCATTCCATCAACGGTCCCAACGCGCATATCGCGGGCTTTGAAGCCGCCTGGGAACAACGGCTATCGCGCCTTCCTGGGTTTCTAAATGGATTCGGAGTGGCCGCGAACTATAGCTACACCACTTCGCAGGTCACCTTCCCGGCAAACTTCTCAAATGAACGCGATGATCATCCAACTTTGCAGCGCCAGGCGCCGAACAATTGGAACGTCGGGTTAACCTACGACAAGGCGCGATTTTCCGGACGGTTCGCGATTACCCACAATGATGCCAACCTGTTTCAGTATGCGTATCAAGCCAACGGGACACCGAACGACCCGATTCTGGGGTTGAAGGGTCCTGGTGGCGATATTTATCTTTATGCGCATACGCAGTTCGACGTGCAGGGAAGTTATCGCATCTACAAAGGACTCAGCTTTTTTGGATACGGACTGAATTTGAGCAACGAGGTTTTCGGATTTTATCAGGGCAGTCCGAAATACCCGATCCAACGCGAATACTACCATCCCACTGTAGCGTTCGGTATGCGCTGGGCATCGGGCTCCGAGCAGTAATTTTCGCCAACGTAAAAATTCCCCACCCTGGAAGAACCGCGGGGTGGGGATTTTTGCGTTTAGGGTGCAAATCTCAAATATTTACTTCGGTGTTCGGTGCTTGAGCAGGAACAAATGGGAGGCGGAGTTTGTCTAATACAGCAAGGTGACTGTCATGCTTCAGACGCTACGAACTGCGTGGAAGGCGAATCGCCATTGGGTGGCAGCGGGGTTTCTTGGTGCTACAACTTTATTTCTGCTGTTGATCTTCATCAACCGGCGAAATGAGCAACGCGGGATCGCTTCAAGCAGGGCAACAGGGCTCGCCGCCGTGAATTCCGGGAGTACGCAGTCGATGTGGCGATCCAGTCCGCTCTTACCTTTTTGGCCGCGAAGGGATCGTGTCAGGCCCGTTGGAGTGGATTACCTGACGCCGTCGCCGAAACTCGTGGCTGGCAGTTCGATGCGTGGCGTGATTGGCGGAGTTGGTGGAAACCCTCCACCTCCTGCACTCCGCAATTCAAATTCAAACGCATCATCGGAAATTACCGAGCGGCAAGTCATTCGAACCGGGTCGATCGAGATTATTGTCAGCGATCCTCTGCAGACAGCTGAACAGTTGCGCACTCTGGCGGTGAATTTCTCCGGATTTGTAGTGAGCTCGAGCGTCAACGGTAGCGACGAAGGCACCAGGTTCGCGCAGGTCAGCATGCGCATCCCGGCCGAACACTTTGACGAAGCGCGAGCAGAGGTTCGCAAGATAGCCAAGACCGTGGAGCAGGACACCATCGAAGCGCATGACGTCACCCGCGAATCCGTCAATCAAGAGGCGGCTCTGCGTAATGCCCGGGGCGAGGAAGCTCAATACCTGGCGATTCTGAAGCGCGCCGCGGCCGTAAAAGACGTTTTGGAGGTGAGCTCCAGGTTAGCCGAGGTCAGGGGCCGCATCGACGAATTGGAAGGTGATTTGCAACTTCTTCATCATCAAGTCGAAATGTCTTTGCTGACGATTGCTATCCGCGGGATCGCTGTCGCGCAAGCATTTGGTTTGCATTGGCGGCCGCTCTACGAGGCTAAAGCTTCGCTGCGGGGCGCACTTGGCGGAATGACTGAGTATGCGGACGATATGGTGGCACTTTTTTTGAATCTTCCGGTGATAGCAATATAGATGCTCACGATTGTGGCCCTGATCAAGATCGGATGGCTGGTGCTGCGCAGTACCGCGCGAATGTTTTTTCCTGGATCAACGTTATGGTTACAACGGTTAGTGCAGTCGCGAGCAACATAAATCTTGGCCGCGGCCAAGGCCTCCCAACGATCTCCTGGGCGACAGACTGAAGCGCGTCGAAAATGTTGAAGAGTCCTCAGCCGCCGGCCTTTTGGCTTTTACTGCAAGGCAGAGCAGGCGTGGACGTTGTTGTCGTATTCAGGCTGCAAAGCGTATTGCCTGCCTCGCACCTTGATGGTCGACGGGTCAAAGCCCAAAAAAGAACCGCTGGAAGTAAAGGCTAGGCCCGACGTCCGTGAAGTCCACGCTGCTGTGATAAGCGCAAAATACGTTGGAGGCGCACACCGTAAAGGTGGCGTCAAAGCACCCGTCCTGGCCGGGCGGAATAAACACGTGATAAATGTGACCGTAGCCGGCATCTCCGGACGCTTTGGCCGCGCTGTGCACAATGGCCTGAACGTCGCTATCTATCAATGGAGTTGTTGACGTCGCAAAGGGGAGCGAGTAGTTTTGGCTTAAGTTGTAGCGGTTGGATGCGTGCTCGCCTACATATTGATCGGTTACGTGCATAAACTCGCTCTTGCCAAGGGCATGCAGGAAGCCTTCCGGATCGCCCCAGCAGCTGGCCGACGAACAGCTTCCCCCGGGAAGCAGATAGATGCCGCCGGGTAACTGAGGTCGCCCGGGTACCGAGTGGCATTTTGGTAATCTTCGGAAGGATTGCCGTGTTTGTTTTCCGAGCGGAAGACAAGTTTGGATTCAGGCAGCTCTGGTGCCTTATGTCCAGCCCAGGCCTTGCGAAACACCAGCTTGGATTGTGCGGCCGCGTTTTTATCTGATGCATCGGGCTTAAATTACTGTGGGCTTCTCCTGTGCGCCAGATTGCTGCGCTGACGCACCAGTGGCCGCGGAAAAAATTATTAAAGCGGACAGGAGTGGGCAAGCAACTACGCGAAGAAAGACAGGGATTACTCGCATTCGTTGACTCTCCATTTCGTGGTTTTAAATTAGAAGTTGCAAGACCTTCGAAGTTGACATGTCCTTCAAATCTTCAAAAGAGAAGAAAATGCGCCCGCCCCGGGGGTTATGGTTGGTAGACGCTACTCCAGGGCAGTTGGCGGTTCATGTAGTTATTTGTCAAATCTTTTCGGACGCTGAGCTCAGATGTAAGATCAGCAGTCATAGGCTGGTCCGTAAGAACGAGGGGGTAAAGATGAGCGACGATGGCAGTGCTCGCGGGAGAACAAGTTCGCAGATTCCTGCTGATGATCTCCGTCGGGCTCTCACCGTCGCGCAACCTGACAGTCAAAAGGCTACGCATGTCGGAGTTGTCGGCGACACGTACACCATTTTGCTCACCGGCGATGACACCAATGGCCGCTTTTGTTTGATTGATATGCATGTGCCGCCGGGCGGAGGGCCTCCGCCGCACCGGCATGACTTCGAAGAGACCTTTGTAATCCTGGAAGGCGAGCTGGAGCTGAGTTTTCGTGGCAGCAAGTCGATAGCACGCGCAGGCGATACCGTGAATATTCCGGCGAATGCGCCGCACCAGTTTCACAACAGCTCTCAGAAGGCCGTGCGCATGTTGTGCCTCTGTTCACCTGCGGGACAAGAGAAATTCTTCCTGGAAGTTGGAATCCCGGTAGCGACGCGGACCACCCCTCCACCGAAACTAGATAAGGATGCGCAAGAAAAGCTCGTAACTAAGATGAAACAACTTGCCCCTATGTATCGAACGGAACTGCTTACGAGCACGTGAGTGAGGATCTTTCGTCACAGATGACAATTCTGCGGCCCATAGCAAACCCCCAACAACGCGGAGGGGGCCCCACCCTCGAATTCCAGGGTGGGTCTTTCTGTTGTCTCGTAAAAATTGAGTAGCTGAACGTCGCTCTGGTACGATTCCAGCCTATGCGAAATTACCTAAGTTTGATTTTCCTGCTCGCTGTTGCGGTATCCGTTTCCGGCCAAGACACAAAACCCGCGGCTGACCGCGTTGCCGCGCAAAATGCCATCTTCGACGACTACTACGAGTCCGAACTGCGCACTTTCCCCGAGCGCGCCACGGCCTTCGGCGACTACCGCTACAACGACAAGCTCGATGACTACTCGCTTGACGGAGTCATGCAGCACCACAAAACCGATGAAAGCTTTTTAGTCCGCATTCAAGCCATCCCCACGACCGGCTTGGACGAGCAGGACCAGCTCTCTCATGACTTGCTGGCGCGCGTTTTGCAACAGCGCATTACCGATTTCGAGTTCAAAGAGTATGAGATGCCCATCAACCAGCAGAACGGCATCCATACCAGGCTCGCCGATCTGCCGCTCTCCGTTCCCCTCGACTCCGTGAAGCATTACGACGACTACATTTCTCGCCTCCACCAGATTCCGCGCGCGCTCAACCAGACCATCGAAGTTTTGCAAGCCGGCATGAAGGACAGGCTCATGCCCGTGAAATTCCTCGCGGAAAAAATTCCCGGCCAGTGCCAGGGAATCATCGATGCCGACCCATTTCTTCTGCCAACAAAAAACTTCCCCTCAAGCATTTCCGCCGATGACCAGAAGCGCCTAACTCAGCAAATCAATGACGCAGTCAACAACGACGTTCTTCCCGCGTACCGCAGTTTTGGCGAATTTATTCGCACCAAGTACGCCCCGGAAGGCCGCACCACCCTGGCCATCACTTCACTGCCCGACGGCCAGAAGCGCTACCAGAACAATATTTATGCCCGTACCACCACGCATATGTCCCCCGACGAAATACATCAGCTCGGACTTCGCGAGATAGACCGCATCGAAAAAGAAATGACCGCCATCGCGAAGAAAGAAGGCTTCGCCGATCTCGCTGCCTTTCGCGCATCGCTGAAAACCAATAAAAAATATATCCCCACCTCAGCCGAGCAGATTCTTGACGATTTCCGCCGTTACATCGCGCAGATGGAGCCTAAGCTGCCGCAACTTTTCACGTTGCTCCCCAAGTCCCCAGTGACCGTCGAAGCCATTCCATCCTTTCAATCCGCCGCCGCAACTCACTACGTCACCGGAACGCCAGACGGCAAGCGCCCCGGCCGCGTCGTAGTGGCCACCTCCAAATTCGCCGAGCGTTCCTTAATCGACGACGAAGCCATCGCCTACCACGAAGGAATTCCCGGCCATCACATGCAATTGTCCGTGCAGCAACAGCTCACCGGCCTGCCAAAGTTTCGCCAGCACGGCCTTGGTTTCAACGCCTACATCGAAGGCTGGGCGCTCTACGCCGAGCAACTCGGAAAAGAAGTCGGCTTCTACCAGGATCCCGTTTCCGATTACGGCCGCCTCTCCTCCGAACTATTTCGCGCCGTGCGTCTGGTCGTCGACACCGGCATCCATTCGAAAGGATGGACCCGCGATCAAGTTGTGGATTTCTTTCGCAGATCCGGCGCCGTCGATGAACCCACTATTCAATCAGAAACCGATCGCTACATTTCCTGGCCAGCTCAAGCGCTTAGTTACAAACTCGGGCAGCTTAAAATACGCGAGCTACGCGACCGCGCGCAGCAAAAACTCGGTTCCAAGTTCGACATCCGCAAGTTCCATGACGAAATGCTCGATGGCGGCACTTTGCCACTCGATCTTCTCGACGCCCGCACCGACAAATGGATCGCCCAGCAGGCGAGCGCAAGCAACTAATCCATCAACTTTTGAACTCCTCCGTCAAAATTCGCTAAAATAACAGCATGCCCAATTTGTTCGGCGGCGCAAAAAACGAGCTGATGCCCGGCGCCAAAAACGCCGTAGAAATCTGCCTCGCGGTGCGCGCTGGTGAATGTGTCGCGTTAATCGCCGATGAAGTAAGCAAGCCAGTCGCAGCCAGCCTCGCTGCCGCACTCGACCAGCGCGGCGCGAAATACGATGGTTTTTTGCTGGAAGATTTTGGCCCGCGTCCCATGCGCGAAGCCCCACCCGAAATTTTGCAAGCGTTGGAAACCGCCGACGTGGGAATCATGTGCATGACCCCACAGCCAGGCGAGCTTGGCGCGCGCATGGCCATCGTGAAAATTGTCGAGCGCCGCCACATTCGCTACGCCCACATGGTCGGCGTCACCGCGGAAATCATGCAGCAGGGCATGCGCGCCGACTACCGCATGGTGGACCGCCTGAGCGACAAACTTCGCGAGCGCATGATGCGCGCCGAAACCCTCACCGTAAAAACCGAGGCGGGCACCAACATCGCCGCCCATTTTGATCCCGGTCTCGATTGGGTGAAAACCAGCGGCCTGATCAGCCCGCGATATTGGTCGAACCTTCCCGCCGGTGAAGTTTTTACCACTCCCGCGACGGTCGACGGCACTTTTGTGTGTGATGCCACGGCCGGCGACCACTTCAATGGCAAGTATGGCGACCTGCAATCCACGCCGCTGGTTCTGGAAATCAAGGAAGCGCGCCTCATTCATGCCGAGTGCGCGCGCAAAGATCTGCAACAGGAGTTCTGGGAATATTGCCACACCGATAAAAACAGCGACCGCGTCGGCGAGTTGGCCTTCGGCACAAATTTGGGATTGTCGCGGATGATCGGCGTGCTTTTACAGGACGAAAAGTTCCCCGGCGTCCATCTGGCCTTCGGTGATCCGTACGGCAGCCAGACCCACGCCGACTGGGCCTCCAAAACGCATGTCGATGTGTTGACTCGCAAGTGCGATGTTTGGATCGATGAGGACCAGGTCATTAATCGCGGCCGCTACCAACTCGACCACTTGGGACTTTCCTGACGTTCTCGATTTTTCTTCGTAAATATTTCAGTGCAGTTAGTCCGGCTTCATCGCCTCGCGCTGATTTACTTCGCGCCCTGAGTTAAACTTAGAGCTGTGCCTAAATTCTACAAACACATTTTCATTTGCATGAACCAGCGCGAAGCAGGCCATCCGCGCGGCTGTTGCGACCCCACCGGCCAAGGTGAATTGCAGCGCCTGTTCAAAACCAAGCTGGCGCAGCGTGGCATTAAAAACGTGCGCGCCAACAAATCCGGCTGCCTCGACCAATGTGAACTGGGCCCAACGGTTGTGGTTTACCCCGAAGCCGTGTGGTATGGAAGCGTCAAGCCCGAGGACGTCGACGAAATCATCGACGCTCACATCATCGGCGGCACACCGGTAGCGCGCCTGATCATTCCCGACGCCATCCTCAACACCACTCACAAAAAATAATCTTGGTCCCAATTTGCGGGATCGTATTCCTCAATTTCTTATTCCTTCTCGTCCTTAGCCCGCACGCTGTAGCGTTGTCACTCCGCCTGCCGGCGCGTTCTTCTTCTCCTCCATCGATCGCACGCCACAGCACGGTCATTCCGACCGAAGTAAGCCGACGCTTCTTCTTCTCCTTCGCTCCTGCGAAGGAGTAGGCTTACGCAGTGGAGGAATCTCTCTTCGCCGTATGTATTTCGCGCACCGCTTCGAATCCCTGTCGTGGTGATTGTGTCGCATGAATCCAGGCCTCGGCAACCTTTGACACCGTCGATCGCCGGCACTCGTTACCGGCTATTCAGTTCCGATAGTCGCCAAAATATCAGCCAAATAAAAATGCCGGCATGGCTTTTTTATTTCGTCCTCAGCACCCGCCAGAGGATCAGCCACGCCGGCATTTACATTCGCTTAGATTTTAAACCGCATCACCGATGTTCATGTTCACGGTCATGGTCCCGCCAGCGATCTCGGTCTCGTCCACGCTCGTGGTCCCAGCGGTGGTCATGCTCGAAGCGCCCACGATCTCCGTTCCAGTAACCGTTGTAGTAACGGCCACCTTCCCAACGAGGCCCGACCCAAACTGCTCCGCCGTAAGGCGGCATAGTCCAATAACCCCGGTGCCAAATGTAATGGCCGTTTACGGGATACCAGTAGCCGTCCACCCACGCGTAGCCGGGTCCCGGTGCAACTGGTCGCGCATACACGCGCGGCGGAGGCGGAGCGCCAATTCCGATTCCGACGGATACCTGAGCTTTAAGGGCGGGCGAGCCAGTCAAAAGCATCGCGGCAAGCAACGCTGCGCCAATAAACTTTCTCATGTTCTATCCTCCTTAAAAAACGTGTTTTTTACTTCCACTAATGGAACACTGCTGACGAAATTTTCTCTCGGCCAGAACTCGCAGAACTGATCTGTGCTGGGAAGACCATCGGGACAATTTGAGATTATTTAGCTGCCCAGAAACCATCAATACGGCAAAAACTGTATGTGTCGATTATTGTAATAATGAGCTAATTCACATTAGGGCTGATACTTTAGTGATGTATCGTGAGTCATACAATTGCTCGATGAGGCCAACGCGCGTTCGCTCAGCGCGACAACTTGATATCAACTTAATCTGCGGTAAATCGCCCGGCATGATAAAACGTATTTGATAATGCGTGATAGAACATAATCGCTCGTAATCATTGAAAAGCGCTAATTTTACGGATGTTATCCTAACCATTGTGACTAGGGCGTTTTCCCCATTGCTATAAAGCACCTGAAACATTCATGAACTCATTCGATACCTCGATCATCACCTTTCTAAACTCGTTTGCCCGCCATTCGTGGGCCTTTGACTCCTTTGTCTACATGCTGAGTAACAATGATTTGATCAAAGGCGGAGTCGTCGTTGCGCTTATCTGGTGGACCTGGTTTCGCCCCGATGCCCGCAAGGACGACACCCGGCAACATTTAATTTGCGCAATTTTTGCCTGTCTGGTGGCCGTGGTTATTGCGCGCGCTTTGGCGCTTATGCTTCCTTTTCGTGAACGCCCCATGGTCGTCGCCGCTCTTCATTTTCAGCACCCCTACGGAGGCGACGACGGCGGTCTTATTGACTGGAGTTCTTTCCCAAGTGATCACGCCGCGGTGTTTTTTTCCTTGGCAATGTCCATTTTCTTTGTATGGCGGGCTGCCGGAATTGCCGCGCTGATTTATGTCTTTTTGTTCGTCGGCATGCCGCGACTCTATCTGGGATTTCACTATCCCACCGATATTCTGGGCGGAGCCTTGATCGGAATCGCGCTGGCCTTGCTAGCGCGTGCCAAACTCTTTTGTGATTGGGTACGCACCCTTGTAATGCCGTGGTTACAACGTTCACCGGGAAGCTTTTACGCGTGTCTGTTTATTCTGACCTTTCAAATCGCCACCATCTTTCAATCCATGCGAAAAATCGCCCACTTTTTATTCACCCTCGTCACCCCACACATCACCTAGCCACTAAAAAATTATCCCGCGCACGCCACCGCATTGTCGCCCCAAGCATTGCCACACCATAGCGGTGTGACGTCACAGCATTGCCACGCCACAGCACAGTCATTCCGACCGAAGTAAGCCGACGCTTCTTCTTCTCCTTCGCTCCTGCGAAGGAGTCGGCTTACGCAGTGGAGGAATCTCTCTTCGCCCTCCGCTTCCTCATCAACCCTATCGCACTCGCCCACCAAAAAGTGTGACCGCATGCCATACCGTCGCCATTCTGTCCGAATTTGCCCCCATGCTTATTTCTTCTCCTTCGCTCTCGGCCGACAGGCTAACAACTGAATTATCCGAATTGTCATTTCTCGCCATCAACGCTTCCGCATTCCAAACTGACTCGACTTCAGGCAGAATGTCTCCGCCATTCAGGAGACGATATGAATCGCAGTGTTGCGGTTGGGTCCGTTTTATTGAGCGCGTTGGCGCTGGCACTCGCAGCCGCCTACAAAGTTGCGGAAGTTTCGGCCGACGATCAGGCACTCGCGGGATATTCGCCCGAATCGTCCCGCGCCGAGCGCCAGTGGGAAGAGAAGTTCCGTGAAATTCCCAGCCCGGACAATCTCCGCGCGTATATGCAGTATCTCTCGGCCCGGCCGCACAACGTCGGCACCGCCTACGACAAGGAGAACGCCGAATGGATTGCCGCGAAATTCAAAGACTTCGGACTCGATACGCACATCGAACAATTCGACGTGCTTTATCCCACGCCCAAGGAACGCCTCGTCGAACTGGTTGAAGGCGGGCCGAAATTTTCAGCCAAGCTTCAAGAACCCGCGCTGCCGGAAGATCCAACGTCAAACCAGCAAGCGGAACAACTTCCCACCTATCACGCTTATTCAAAAGACGGCGACGTTACCGCTCCACTGGTCTACGTGAACTACGGAATTCCCGAGGATTACGAACAACTCGATCGCATGGGCGTTTCCGTGAAGGGCAAGATCGTGATCGCCCGTTACTACCACTCCTGGCGCGGCATAAAACCAAAAGTCGCTGCTGAACATGGCGCTGTCGGTTGCCTGATTTATTCCGACCCGCATGAAGATGGATTTTTTCAGGGCGAAACGTTTCCCAAAGGCGCGTGGCGCCCCAAGGACGGCGTGCAACGCGGCAGCGTCGCCGACATGCCCCTTTATCCCGGTGATCCGTTGACCCCCGGCGTGGGCGCCACCAAGGACGCCAAGCGTTTGAAGATCGAAGACGCTGCCACCATCACAAAAATTCCTGTCCTGCCAATTTCCTATGCTGATGCGCAACCATTGCTAGAAGCCCTCACCGGACGTGTCGCGCCGTCACAATGGCGTGGTGGCTTGGGCATCACCTATCACGTCGGGCCGGGCGCCGCGAAAGTCCATCTGAAGGTGAAATCCAACTGGGGCACTAAACCCGTTTATGATGTGATCGCAAGAATTCCTGGCGCCACCTTCCCAGATGAGTGGGTGTTGCGCGGAAATCATCACGACGCGTGGGTGAATGGCGCGGAAGATCCGACCTCCGGGATGGTCGCGGTCCTGGAGGAAGCGCGCGCCCTCGGTGAGTTACTCAAGGCCGGATGGAAGCCCAAGCGCACCATCATCTATTGCGCTTGGGATGGCGAAGAGCCAGGCTTGCTCGGCTCAACCGAGTTTGCGGAAGCCCATTACGACGAATTGCGGGCGCATGCCGTGGCATACATCAACTCCGATTCCAATGGGCGAGGTTATCTTGGGATTGAAGGTTCCCACACCCTCGAAAAATTCAGCAACGACATTTCTCGCGAGATCACCGATCCCGAAACCAAGCTTTCCACCTGGAAGCGAAATCACTTGCACGAAATTGCCGAAGCCAAATCACCCGAAGACCGCGAAAAGATTCGCCAGCGTGCTGACGAGCGCATCGGCGCCCTTGGCTCTGGATCCGACTACACCGCTTTTCTGCAGCACGATGGCATCGCCTCCATGAATATCGGCTTCGGCGGAGAAGACGGCGGCGGCATCTACCATTCGATTTACGACGACTTCTACTGGTATACCCATTTCAGTGATACGAATTTTGTGTACGGCCGTGCGTTGGCGCAGACCGGTGGTACCGCCGTTTTGCGGCTCGTCGATGCGGACCTCTTGCCATTTGAATTCGGCGACTTCGCCGACACCATGGACACCTACGTGAAGGAATTGAAAACGCTGGCGCAGAAAACGCAGGCCGATATTCAGGAACGCAACCGCGAGATCGAAGAGGGTGTGTTCCAGGCCACCGACGATCCAAAAAGACCGTTGATCGCGCCGCCCGTCGAACCGCTGGCACCATATTTAAACTTTGCTCCACTGGATAACGCCACTGTAGCGCTCGGCCGTAGCGCCTCGGAGTATCGGAAGGCCCTTGAAAAGATAAATGCCAATGGCGGCAGCGCCATGGCTGCGGCGTCTCTCACGGACGTGAACAAACTTTTGATCGAGAGCGAGCGAAAACTTACTAACGCAGAAGGCTTGCCAAACCGACCGTGGTTTAAACACCAGATTTATGCTCCGGGTTTTTATACCGGCTATGCCGCCAAGACCATGCCCGCGGTGCGCGAAGCCATCGAACAGAAACAATGGAAACAAGCCGAAGCCGGTATCGTTGTTGTCGCCCAGGTGCTGCAGGATGAAGCCGAATTAATCTCCGCGGCCGCCACAAAACTTGCCGCTGCGGCGCATTAACTGGCAGCTTCAGTTTTTCGCATTTACAAAAACTAACCGTGCGCTTCCCGGAAGGACTGCCCTATTCCGTCATACAATCTCGCTCTAATCGGTTTCGGCAACGTGGGCCGCTCTTTCTTGCGGTTGCTAATCGCAAAAGAATCGGAACTCCGCAGACGCTATGACTTGCGCTGGCGCTTGACCGGCGTTGCCACCCGCCGCTCCGGCTGGCTCGCGGATCCTTACGGGCTCAATCCCATCGCGCTTTTAAACGGCCATTGGCCTGCCCAGCGGGAAATACCCGCTAAAGACATTCGCGAATGGCTCGAGCGATCGCACGCCGATGTCTTCATCGAAGCTAGCTCGTTGAATCTGCAGTCCGGCCAGCCCGCCATTGAGCACCTGAAAACCGCGCTGGAGTTCGGCGCCCACGCGCTTACCGCCAACAAAGGTCCAATCGTCTATGCCTTTGACGAGCTGACCAGGCTCGCCGTCGGAAAAAAGAAAAAATTCCTTTACGAATCGACGGTCATGGATGGCGTCCCCATTTTTTCCATGTTTCCGCTGGGCTTGCCGGCCGTGGATTTACGCGGCTTCCACGGAGTTTTGAATTCCACCACCAATGTCGTGCTCACCGAAATCGAAAGAGGCCTCTCGTTCGACGAAGCCATCAAGCGCGCGCAAGCCATGGGCATCGCGGAAACCGACCCATCCGCCGATGTCGATGGCTGGGACGCGGCCTTCAAAGTGGTGGCCTTGGCCACCGTGCTTATGGGCGTGCCGGTAAAAATTGAGCAAGTTCGCCGCACCGGCATCCGCGAGTTGAGCGAGGAAAAAATTCGCTCTGTGCGTGACTCCGGCATGCGCTACAAACTCGTATGCCGAGCCGCGCGCCGCGGCCTCGGCGTGGAATGCACCGTAGCTCCGGAATTGCTCTTGGCTGGCGACCCGCTTGCAAATCTGGAAGGCTCCAGCTCAGCGATTCGCTTTGATATGGATGTCTTTGGCCTGTCAATCGTCGAACATAATCCCGGCATCGACGCCACCGGTTACGGCCTCGTCGCCGACCTCATTCGCGCCGTGCAGCCGTGAAATTATTTTGAGTTACCGCGCACCAAACCGCTTGTCAAAATTAGCGACCGCCGCAGGAACCGCAAGCCTCGCATCGCAGCGTCCGTCACGAATCGGCTCACTCGCAGTTAGCCGAATCGGCAGAACTCCGGCCCACACCGGCAACACGTAGTCTTCTTCGTCGTCCTGCACATCGCCAGTTCGCAGCTTCGCGGAAACTTCACTCAACGCCAGCCGCAGGATGCTGGTGGCTTTTAATTCTTTTTCGTTGGGCTGGCGAGCATCATCCCACCGCCCCGGCAGAATCTTCTCGGTAAACGCGCGCAACGCCGCGATTTTCTCTTCCGCCTCACTGACTAACGTCGCCGTCCCGAGCGCCACCACCGACCGGTAGTTCATCGAATGATTAAACACGGAGCGCGCCAGCACCAGCCCGTCAATTAGCGTCACCGTCACGCACACCGCCAGTCCGCCGCTCAAACCTCGCAACATCCGGCTCGCCGCCGACCCGTGAAAATAAATTGCATCTCCCACGCGCGCGAACATCGTGGGAATTACATACGGCTGTGCGTCCATCGTGAATCCCACATGGCATACAAATCCTTCATCAAGAATTTTGTAAATGGTCTCGCGGTCAAACGACCCGCGATGCGGTTCGCGCACTATCCGCGTGCGCTCCGTCGGCGAAAAAGTTTCCGGCAAAATACACCTCTATGTGAATCGTGGCGCGGAGTTGATAGCCGGCGCCAATGCGGCATGAGTGAGGAACAATCATTTCGATGCTAACACGACGGCGCGCGCCACCCGCAACGGCCAATGTGGCTCGGCACTACGCCCACCGCTCACGTTCCCGCGCCTTTGTGAGAAACTAGTCAATCGGAGAAAATATGAGCTCATCAGTTACACACGCCTCGGGAAATAAATCGTTAGACACCGCTTGGGTCCGCCAGCAGTTTCCTTCCCTCCAGACTAAAGTCAACGGCCAGCCCGCCGCTTTTCTCGACGGTCCCGCAGGTACGCAGGTTCCCCAACAAGTCATCGACGCCATTCAGAATTATCTGCTCCGCGATAACGCCAACACCTGCGGAGCCTTCGCCACCAGCCGCCGCAACGACGCCATGATTTGCGGCGCGCGCCAGGCCATGGCCGATTTTTTCAATTGCGCTCCCGATGAAGTAAGTTTCGGCCAAAACATGACCACCATCACCTTCGCGCTGGCACGCGCGATTGGCCGCGAAATGAACCCCGGCGACGAAATTGTAGTCACCACACTCGATCATGACGCCAACGTCGCCCCGTGGCGCGCTCTCGAAGAAAAAGGCGTACATGTTCGCCAGGTCGACATTCGCGAAGCCGATTGCACCCTGGACATGGACGACTTAAAGCGCAAGCTCACCAAAAAAACCAAGCTCGTCGCGGTAGGCTACGCCTCCAACGCCGTTGGCACCATCAATCCCGTCGCGGAAATTGCCAAACTTGCCCATTCCGTAGGCGCGCTCATATTTGTCGACGCCGTACATTACGCCCCTCACGGCGCCATCGACGTACAAGCCCTGGACTGCGATTTTCTCGCCTGTTCCCCATACAAATTTTTTGGCCCCCACATGGGCACACTCTACGGAAAGCACGAGCTTTTGATGCGTTTTGCGCCGTATAAAGTGCGCCCCGCGCCCGAAGCCCTTCCCGACCGCTGGGAAACCGGCACGCAAGTTCAGGAATTAATCGCCGGCATCGCAGCCGCCGTGGAATACCTCGCCGCACTGGGAAAGCGCCACGATCCCGCCGCGCAAGACCGCCGCAGCGCGCTTCTGGCCGCCTACCGCGTCACGCACCAACGTGAAATGGCGCTGCTCGCAAAATTAATGCAGGGCTTGCAGCAGATCGACGGCCTCCGCATCTTCGGAATCACCGATCCCGCAAAATTCGATCAACGTTGTTCAACGGTCTCCATCCGCCTCGACCGCCACACTCCCACGGAGACTGCCACTTTCCTCGGCGACCGCGGCATTTTCACCTGGGACGGAAATTTTTATGCCCTGAATTTAACCGAGCGCCTCGGCGTGCAATCCACCGGTGGCCTCCTGCGCATCGGCCTGGTGCACTACAACACCGCCGAAGAAGTAGACCGCCTCCTCGCCGCCCTGCGCGAATTCAGCCACCATTGAAAACTTGCCGGCTAGGTGTATAGTCGGGCGCTGCCAACGACTAACCCAATAGTAAAGTGTTAGATTGTTGGCGAGGGGACAGGGCGCCAAATGACCTTACTGATTCGTGACAGTTTTAAATTCATCGCACTGATCTGCGTGCTGGCTCTATCGTTTGCATCCGCCTCCTTCGCTGGCGAAAAACCCTTCACCGAAGTTCGCAGCCCTAATTTCCGCGTCCTCACCAATGGCAGCGAACATGACGCCCGCAGAATCGCGCTCGAATTCGAACAAATGCGCGCCGTCTTCTCCGTCGGATTTCCCAAGATGCGCCTAACCACCGGAGCGCCGCTCCTGATCTTCGCCCTGCAAACCGAAAGTGACATGAAATCCCTGGCACCCGCACAGTGGAAAAATCATAAAGGCCCGCTCCCTGCCGGCCTTTTCGATCATGGCTGGGAAAAACAATTTGCCATCGTGCGTATCGATCAAGACGTGCCGGGCGCCTATAACGTCGTCTATCACGAATATGTGCACACCTTGCTGCACAGCAATTTTCGCTGGCTGCCCACTTGGTTGGACGAAGGCTTGGCGGAGTTTTACGGCAACACCAGATTCGAGCCCAAGAAATCGTACGTAGGCGCCCCTAGCACCCGCGTCTACCGACTGCAAAACCGCACCATGATCAAGCTCGAAACACTGTTGACCATAAATCCGTGGTCCTATTACCGCGGCGATGAAAACCAGATCGACACCTTTTACGCCGAATCCTGGGCCCTCGTGCATTACCTCGTGTTTGGGCCGGACATGGAGCTCGGCAAAAAGCTCAGTCGTTTTTATGCGCAGTTACAAGCCGGAGACCCGCAGCTAAAGGCCTTCCGCGACGTGTTCGGAGATCTAAAACAAGTGGAGGATGGTCTGCAAAAGTATATCCAGGCTTTCGCCTTTCACGCTTACTCTGTCGAAAATCTCACCGCCATCCAGGAAAAAGATTTTCCCTCGCGCAAACTGACCAAGGCGGAAACGGATTGCGAAATTGCCGGTTATCGTTTGTGGGAACACGATGCTCCCGAAGCCACCGATCTCGTCGAACGTGCGCTCCAGGAAGATCCCGCACTCGGCGCAGCGCATGAAGAGAAGGCCTTCATCAATTTCCGCGAAGGCAAAGATGAAGATGCCGTCCACGAATTTTCTCGCGCCCACGAGTTGGACAAAACGCTTTACCTTTCACAATATTTCCAGGCCATGATGACCGCCAAACGCGAAACGCGCGAGCAGCGCGAGGCGCTACGCACAGAGTTACAGAAAATAACCCAAATCAATCCGCAATTTGCGCCCGCCTATGTGCAACTGGCCATGCTATATATTGCCGACGGGCAAGGCACCAGGGCGCTGGTGGCCGCCCGCAAAGCCGAGCAACTGGAACCTTCGCGCGCTGGCTATCATTTATTGTGCGGCGAACTTTTGCTGCGCATGAAACGCGAAAAAGAAGCTGCCGACTCTGCGCGATATGTTGCCGAGCGCTGGCACGGCCCCGATCACAACGAAGCCGTAGCTTTGTGGAATCGCATCCCCGCGGCCAGCAGGCCCGCCGACGCCGTCGTGATCGAAGAAGTCGAGGAACAATCGCAAGCCGCGGAAGGGAAAATGCTCTCCATCGCGTGCGGCGAAAAAAGCAAAAACGAAGTGACCTTGCAGCGCGGCGACGACCTCATGGTTTTCAAAAGCAAAGGACGCCAGATGATCGGCTATTCCGACACCCTCTGGTACGGCAGCGACCACTTCAGTCTTTGTCATCACGTGGAGGGCATGCACGCCGTCATCCGTTATCGTCCCCCAGTCACCAAGGACTACGCCGGCGACTGGCTCTCCATCGAATTGCGCGACGACCTGCCCCCTGAGCCCCAACAGCAAGCCACCAAAGCCCCCCAGGCCTCAGCGCCCGCAGCTGCGCCGGCCAAGCAAGATTAAGGACTCAAGAAAAACAGCTTAACTCTGATTAGTCGTGTGGACTCTAGGGTTTTGCCAGCGGGAAGAGTACTGCGGAAGTTCATCGTGCAGTCCAAAAATAAAGGCGGGTGGCTTTTAGTTTCGGCCACCTGCCCAAATGCTCCGTGTTTGGTTAACTCTCTTAGCGAGTGCCAGCTGCCGCTGCCATTGTGTGCGTTCCTACCGCGTGCGTTCCTACCGTCACCTTGATCTGCTTCGGCTTCGCTTCCTCGCGCTTCGGGAGGCTCAGTGTCAACACACCATTCTGATAGTCGGCCTTGATTGCGTCCGTTTTCACGGAGTTCGCCAACGAGAAGCTCCGGCTGAACGAGCCATAGGCGCGTTCGATGCGCAGATAGTTGTCTTCGTTCAGCTTGCTCTCGAACTTGCGTTCGCCGCGAATTGTGAGGATATTATTCTCCACGCGGATGTCCAGATTCTGCGGATTCACATCCGGCAGGTCCGCTTTAACCACTAGTTCATTTTCCGTCTCGTAGATGTCCACGGCCGGGGCCCAGGGCGTCAAGTTTGACTCCATGCCCGTGTTTCCTACGCCATCGCCGAAAATACGATTGATCTGTTCCTGTAGGGTTGTAGCCCCGCGGAACGGTTGTTCCAAACGATTCATTGCTCTCATGTGTGATCCTCCTCAGTAATTGATTACACTCCCACCATGAGCGCGCTTACCGTCTATGTACAGATATATAATTGTAATTATTTAATAAATATAAGTAGTGCAGTCGCAGCACCTTAGAGCCCTGTGCAAAACGTGTTCCGGTGTCAAAGTGCATACGTACCCAAAAATTCTAATTTTGTCATCACTTTGGTCTGGGCAAGGTTTGAATTCTACCGAATCAGACATATAAACCGCGGACGATTAAATGCATACCAACTCTATTTTTCAACTGGATACACTATTGAATTCCAAATCGGTACTCAAGGTCGGACCGAACGAAGCTTTAGGCAAGGTAAAGACCCGCGACAAAGAAGGAGTCCGGTAAAGGTGTACGGAAATGAAACGCGAGACTGAAACCGACCGGATTCTATGCTTCGCCGAGGCCAGTGGCGATCTGGTTCGCGTGGAATATCCGAGAGAGGAGAATGAGAATCCTCCTGAAATTTCTCGAATTGAATACAGTGCTTTTCACGACGTCCGTGAAAAGCGCGTTCCCTATGAAATCCTTGCCTTCAGAAACAGTAAGGTCGTTGCTACAGTGAAACTTCTGGAAGTAACACCCATTGCGGAACCCGATCCGTCGCTATTTGTCGCGCCGACGGATTCAGAGTTTTGGGCTCGATGTGATGATATGGAGGAACCAGAATTGATAGGCCGCGTTCAGCCACAATACCCGCTTAGCGCGCGGTCGAACGGTAAGGAAGGGAGAGTGATGTTTTACGGAGTGATTGAAGCCGACGGAACTCTCTCTCACTTGACAATCATTCATCGGGCAGATCCAGTCCTCGAATCAGCTGCCGCCGATGCCATCCGCCATTGGCACTACAAACCCGCTGCCTGTGGCTCGACACCTATTCGCCTGGAAATCTCAATCTCTACCGATTTCTTGTTGCAGCGATAGCAGCTAAAAGGTTGCGCGATCTTAAGCTGACGCGACCACCCTACAACACTGCCGCGAATCCGTGTATTCTGACGCGCTATGAATAAAAAAACCAAACCAATCGTGTTAACCGTGCTGGACGGCTGGGGATACCGCGCGGAAACGAACGGCAATGCCATCGCACTGGCCCGCAAGCCTGCCTACGATGAGCTGCTGCGCAAATTTCCAAACACTTTGATTCACACTTCCGGGCCTTTCGTCGGCCTCCCCGAAGGCCAGATGGGCAACAGCGAAGTCGGCCACATGAACATAGGCGCCGGACGCATCGTGCATATGGACATCACCCGCATCGATCTCCTCATCGCCAATAAGCAATTGGAAAACGTCCCGCTATTCCAGCAAGCCATGGAGCGCGGCCGCGAACGCCAACTCCATTTCATCGGCCTGTTAAGCGATGGCGGCGTGCATTCCCACATCCAACATTTATTTGCCCTGCTGCAAATGGCCAAGAACAAAAAAGTAGAGAAAGTTTTTGTGCACTGCTTCATCGACGGGCGAGACACTCCGCCACACAGCGGCCGCGAATTCGTCAAGCAGTTGCAGCACAGGATGCGCGAGTTGGGCGTAGGCCAAATCGCCACCCTGGTGGGCCGCTACTACGCCATGGACCGCGACAATCGCTGGGAGCGCATCGAGCTTGCCTACCGCGCCATGGTCCACGGCGAAGCGTCCACGCGCACCGACGATCCCGTTGCGGCCCTCAGCAAAAGTTACGAGCAGGACGTCACCGATGAATTCATCAAACCCATCGTCGTGACCAAAGGCACCGGCGACTCAGCCAAGCCAGTCGGTTTGATTCGCGACGAAGACGCGGTAATTTTCTTTAATTTCCGAGCCGATCGCGCCCGGCAGATGACCTATGCCCTCGCCGCCCCAGATTTCGATAAGTTTGCCGACCCGCAAAGACCCAAAAATCTTTTCTTTGTCGCCACCACTCAATACGACAAAAACTGGCCGTGGCTGAAATATGTCATCTCTCCCGAGAAGCTCGAACAAATATTGGCGCAAGTCTTCGCCGAACTCGATTACAAGAATTTGCGCTGCGCGGAAACCGAAAAATACGCCCACGTAACTTATTTTTTCAACGGCGGCGTGGAAAAGCCCTTCGGCGGAGAAGAACGCATCCTCGTGCCATCGCCAAAAGTCGCTACCTACGACCTGAAACCCGAAATGTCCGCCGCGGGAATCACCGACACCGTGGTCAACGCCATCGAAAAAGGCGAATTCGACGCCATCATCATGAATTATGCCAACGCCGACATGGTCGGCCATTCCGGAAAATTGGAAGCCGCTATCCACGCTGTCGAAGCCGTTGACGCCGGCCTGGCGCGAATTTATCAAACGCTGAAAGCACGCGGAGGCACCTGGCTCATCACCGCCGATCACGGCAACGCGGAAATGATGGTCGATCCCAACACCGGCGGTGCGCACACCTATCACACCACCAATCCCGTGCCATTTATTTTGGTGAACGGCGACGAGCAACTCCGCTTGCGGCCCGGCGGTTCGCTGCGTGACATTGCGCCCACCATACTGGGCGTGCTCGGCCAGCGCCAACCAAAGGACATGACCGGAACAGATCTGCGCTTATCTTCTTAAGGTCTCAACGCATCAATAATTTCAACGCGCAACGAATTAGAGGTAACTGTGAGCGTCCGCACCGAACCAGCGAATACCAAACTTGTAATCGGCGTCTGGCATTCCTTCTTTTCCGAATGGAATGCCAAACCGGTAATGGCCTACACCCTCCGTCAACGCTGGCCCCAGATGAACGTGGTACACGTCACCAATGTCGAGCGATTGCCCGCCGAATTGGCCGACGCGGATATTTTTGTCGGCAGCGTGTTGCGCTCCGCCCAGTTTGCCGCCGCGAAAAAATTAAAGTGGATCCATTCCACTTCCGCTGGCGTCGGGCAACTCATGTATCCGGAGTTGCGCAACTCCGGAGTGATAATCACTAACGCCAGTGGCATTTTTTCTATACCCATGGCCGAGCACACCATAGGCTTAATCTTGGCCTTGGCGCGAAATTTCCCAGACACTGTGCGCCAGCAGGAAAAAGCTATCTGGTCGCAGCAGGATTTATGGGACAAGCCCCAGCATCTCGCGGAAGTGAACAGAACTTTGCTCCTTATCGTGGGCTACGGATCGATTGGCAGGGAAGTAGCAAAACGCGCCAAGGCCCTTGGCATGCGCGTCTGGGGCGTGACCAGATCCGGCAAAGGCGATGCCACCCACGCCGAAAAAATTGTCTCCTCCGCTGAATTGCATAACGTTTTGCCCAATGCCGATTACCTGTTGCTTTGCGCACCCGAAACAGCAGAAACAAATTCCCTGATCGGCGCGCAGCAATTAGCGCAAATGAAGCGCACCGCGCGCCTGATCAACGTGGGACGAGGCTCGCTCGTAGATGAAGCCGCGTTGATTTCCGCATTGGAAAGTGGAGCGCTCGCCGGTGCCGCCGTTGACGTCGCACAGTCCGAACCTCTGCCAGCCACAAGTCCGCTATGGCGCACGCCAAATTTATTCATCACCCCGCACACCAGCGCCCTCAGCGACCGGTTGTGGCCCCGCGAGACAGCTATGCTGGTTGATTTACTGGAACGCTGGTTTGACGGCCGCGACCTTTTCAATCGCGTCGATTTCGCCCGCGGCTACTAAAGACGAGAGCCTAACGCACTCGACATCAGTCCGACCGGAGCGTGCCGACCCTCTTCTTCTGCTCCGCTCTGTCCCCCGCCCATGCGGATCACGTCGCCACCACCACCCACCGGTCAGTCCGACTGGAGTGTGCCGACCCTCTTCTTCTGTGCCCCTATGTCGCCCCATCATGCGGATCACATCGCCACCACCACCCACCGGTCAGTCCGACTGGAGTGTGCCGACCTTCTTCTGCTCCGCTCTGTCGCCCCGCTGTGCGGATCACGTCGCCACCACCACCCACCGGTCATTCCGACCGGAGCAGACCGATGATTTTTCCTTTCTCATTCGCTCCTGCGAATGAGCCGGGCTGCGCAGCGGAGGAATCTCTCTTTGATCGCGCAAGACGCCTCCCGCACCGTCCGTCAACCGCTAGCACTAGTCCCCGGTTCCACTCTTTGGCGCCTGGTAACCTTCACGCGCGTACACCACGTATTTCTGTTTCTTTCCTTTTTGATCCACAACGTTGAGAGGTCCGCCGTCAGGCGCCACCAGCTCCACTTTTACTTTGTGAAAGCGCCCGTCCTTCGCGCCATTCCCCGGAGTGTACGAAATGCTGTACTGGTGGCGCAGCATGGAAGCCACTTGCTGAAAGATGCCCGGAATTTCCCCATCGAATTGCGGGAACCAGGAAAATCCCCCCGTCTCATTAGCAAAAGTCTTCAACTGATTTTCCGCCTGCAGATAATCCATGTGCGCGCCGCGCGACCCGTGCAAATCCAGATAATTCGTAAACGTTTTATCCAGTCCCACCGCAAAAATAGTCACATCGCTCTGCCGCAACTGTTTCATGGTCTGGTCCAGAGTGTGTTTTGAAAAAGTATCCACACCGCTGGCCAGCAGCAGGATCGATTTTTTACCTTTCACATCTTTCAACCGTTCATTCGTCTCAAGAATCGCGTCAAAAACATTCGACTCGCTGAATCCCGGAAAATACAACCGGCTGATTGCCGCGCGAACTTCATTTTTATCCTGGGTAAAGTCCACTTCCAGGCGCGTCCTCATGTCAAATGTTTCGAGCGCCACCCAATCCTTTTGCTGCAGGTTGGGAAACAGCGCATCAGCCCAATACCTGGCATACGCGGCGAACCAGCCATACGCGCGGCCGCTGAACTCCATAACAATGACCATCGTGATAGGTGCATCCGTAGGAGCAAAATTCGTAATCGTTTGTGGCGCGCCATCGTCCAGCACGCGGAAATTTTCTTTCTTTAAGCCCGTGAGGATGTCCCCATTTTTCGTCGTGGCGATCACGTCCACCGTGACCACCGGAACATCCACAGCGATCGTCACCCCGGCTTCCGGAGGTGCCTGCGTCGGCGGCTTCGCCGCCGGATTCTGCGCGGCCGGAGGGGGCGGAGTCGGCGGCGCACTCTGCTGCGGCTGTCCGCCCTGCGGCCCCGCAGGGGCTTGTGCCCATGCCGGGTGTACGGTCAGCAAACATGCCAGCACCACAACGAGACTCACCGGAAGAATCTTGTTAGTGACAGCCTTCATAGCTGGAACCTCACTTTGAGACGCCCAATTTTTTGAATCCGCGACGCGCCTGAATCTGTGCGTTGGGTCTTCGCAACTGCTCTCCACGCAACGCCCGAACGACCACACCCTGCATGTTAGTATGAAGCGCAATCGCAGCAAAGTGTTGCAGGGGGAATTTTACCCGGCCACTTGTACTGTTATTTGGGCTTCGTCTCAAAGAAATAGGGCTAAGGCTCGACCTAAACTGGAGGGGATTCGTGAGCGGGAAACGCAAACTGCATGTGGGAATAATCGTTGGGGCGCTGTGCCTTAGCGCGCGTTTACTGCTGGCCGCCCAAGTATCTTCTTCCCAGGCAGCCCACCCGACTTCCCGGTCCGCAGGCACACCGACCTCCCAATCCGCAGGCGCACCGACGTCCCAGTCCCCAGCCGTAACTATCAGTAGCCCGTCTCCCGTCGGGGATACCACCGCGCTCGCGAAAGAAGCCCAGGGCTGGCTCATCGACATGATCCGCACCAACACCACCAACCCGCCGGGAAGTGAGCAGTCCATCGCGAAATACCTGGCGCATATTCTGGAGAAGGAAGGCATTCAATCCGAGATGCTGAACCTGTCGCCCGGTCGCAGCGCGCTGGTGGCCCGTTTGAAAAGTTCGGCGGTAGCCGATCCTTCCAAAGCGTTGCTGCTGGTCGCCCACATGGATGTGGTCGGCGTCGATCGATCGAAATGGACGGTCGATCCATTTGGCGCGGTGATCAAGGATGGCTATTTGTATGGGCGCGGATCCATCGATGACAAAGGAATGCTGGCCGCGAATCTCGCCGCATTTATCGCGCTGAAGCGTTCCAACGCGCGTCTGAACCGTGATGTTATTTTTCTGGCGACCGCCGATGAAGAGCAGGGCGGCGACGCCAGCATCAGGATGTTGATCTCTAAGTACTGGGACAAATTTGCCGCCGGCTACGCGTTGAACGAAGGCGGAGAAGTTTTCATGAAGAATGGCCGAGTGCAGTACGTCGCGGTGCAGGCCAGCGAAAAAGTTGCCATGAACGTTATGGTTGTGGCGCGCGGAACTTCCGGGCACGCCTCGCGCCCCACAAAAGACAACGCGGTGGTGCATCTCGCTGCTGCAGTCGAGAAAATTGGCGGCTACTCGGCGCCGACGCACTTCACTACCATTGTGCGCCGATATTTCGAGCAACTTGCGGCCATTGAACCCGATGAGTTGGGCAAATGGATGCGGGTGCTGGACAGCGAGGACCGCGGCGAACACGCCCAAAAGGTGGTGTCCGAAGCGAGCCCGCTGTGGAGTTCCATGATGCGCGATACGGTGGCGCCCACGATGCTCTCGGCCGGGGTGCGCAACAACGTCATCCCTGCGGAAGCGCGGGCCAATTTAAATATTCGCTTGCTTCCCGGAGACACCGTCGATGTGCTGCTTTCGGCGCTGACCAAGTTGGTGGCCGACCCACAAATTAAATTTGAACTTCAACCGGACGCCGGACTCGCTGCGCCGCCGTCTTCGCTGGAGTCGGATTTTTACGCCACCATTTCCAAAGTGGCCGCCGCCCAATATGGAAATGCTCCAGTGCTGCCGTTTCAGTCGACGGGAGCGACGGATTCGGCGCAGCTGCGGCTCCACAACGTGCAGGCGTACGGACTGGTTCCGTTTCCGCTCACCGAAGAGGACTACCTGCGAGTGCACGGCGATGATGAGCGCCTTCCAGTAGCGTCCTTCGTTAAAGGTGTAGATGTACTTGCACGCATCGTGGCGGAATTTGCCGCCGCCAAATAAAACCAGATAAGGCCAGAATAACGAAAGATGACTTTCCGTCACTCGAAAATAGTTTGCACTATCGGACCCGCCAGTAAGTCGCGACGCATTGTGGAAAAACTGCTGCGCGCCGGCATGGATGTGGCGCGCCTGAATTTTTCCCACGGCAAGCACGAAGATCACGCCGCAAATATCGCGCTGCTGCGCGCCGCCGCCCTGGAACAAGGCAAAACCATTTCCATTCTTGCGGATTTGCAGGGCCCAAAAATTCGCACCGGCGTGTTGGCTGGCGGCAAGCCCGTCATGCTGAGCGCCGGGCAACAATTTGTAATTACCACCGCGCGAATACTGGGTGATTCCACGCGGGTCAATACCACATTCACGCCTCTGCCCCGCGAAGTGCACAAGGGCGACAGGATTTTGCTTTCCGACGGGTTGATTGAATTGCGCGTCACGAAAGTGCGCGGCCGCGAAGTGATTTGCAAAGTTGTGAACGGCGGCGCGCTGGGCGAGAACAAAGGAATTAATTTGCCGGGCGTTAAGTTGCGGGTGCCGGCGCTGACTCCCAAGGACAAGCAGGATTTAAAATTCGCGCTGAAGCACAACGCCGATTACATCGCGGTGAGTTTTGTGCGCCGCGCCGAAGATGTGCTGCAGGCCAAGGCGCTGATTCGCAAAGCGGGGAAAGACACTCCGGTGATCGCCAAGCTGGAAAAACCGGAAGCCATTGAAAATCTCGACGCCATTTTGCGCGCGGCCGACGGGGTAATGGTGGCTCGCGGCGACCTCGGCGTGGAGATGCGTCCGGAGCGCGTGCCGGTGGTGCAAAAAACAATTATCGCGCGCGCGCGGGAATTTCGCCGGCCGGTAATCACCGCTACGCAGATGCTCGAATCGATGACCGGAAATCCGCGGCCAACGCGCGCGGAAGCGAGCGACGTGGCCAACGCGATTTTCGACGGATCTGACGCGGTGATGCTCTCGGCCGAAACAGCTTCGGGAAATTATCCCGTCGAAGCGGTGCAGATGATGGCCAAGATCATCGAGGAAGCGGAAAAGAGCATCAGCGAATTTCCGCGCCCTTCGATGCAGGAGCAACTGAAAGTCGCGGAAACCGTGGCCGAATTGGTGTGCCACGCTTCGCGCGAACTGCACATGCGGTTGATCGCGGTGTTCACGCACAGCGGATTTACCGCACGCCTTGTGTCGCGCTACCGCCCGCTGGTGCCGATCATCGCGTTTTCTCCGGAGGCCAACACGCGCAGGCGCATGGCGCTGATCTGGGGAGTGATGCCCGCGGAAATCACGGACCCGCACAAAATTGACAGCTTGGCGGCCATTTCTGAAAAGCGCTTGCTGGAAGAAAAGTTGGTGCGCAAGGGCGACGTCATCGGCATCGTGGCGGGGACGCCGATGGGCATTCGCGGCACGACGAACTTCATGAAGTTCCACGTAATCGGCGGCGAGACGAAGTGAGCCGTGAAAGCTAGATACGACTCGCAAAATTACAGAATGCTTTTCCGTTAATTGACCCAGTTGTCGGGACGGGAGGGCGGGTCTTTTTGTTTGTTCATGTAGACTTGGAATTTTTTCTTGTTGCGCTGCACTTTCCAGTCGGTGACGGTGTTGCGGACGTTGTAGAGAAACGAGCCGCGGCGCAAATAAATCCAGCCCACCAGCATGCCGCCCAAGTGGCAAAGATGGCTCACGTTGTCGCCTCCGCTGCTGAGCGTGCCAAAAAATTCGATGGCGGCCATGACCGCTACGTAGGGGCGCATGGGAATGGTCACCGGCAGGGGAATGAGCCAGATGCGGCGGTCGGGAAATAAAATTGCGTTGGCGATGAGGATGCCGAAGATCGCGCCAGACGCGCCGATGGTGGGCGTCAGAGAAGCTTGACCGCCGAAGAGCGTTGGAATTGTTTTCACGATGACTTCGATCAAGCCGGCGCCCACGCCGCACAGGAAAAAATAATTCAGGAAGCGGCGTTTGCCCCAGACCTGTTCCAGTTCGCGGCCAAACATCCACAGCATCAGCATGTTGATCAACAGATGCCAGAGGTTGCCGTGAAGAAAGATGTAGGTGAAGGGTTGCCAGATGCGCAGGCCATGAATGATCGCGTCGGGTATCAAACCAAAGGTTTGAATGACCAAGTGAAAGGCGCGGTCGCTGCCCAGCAAAAGATTCGCGAGGGTCTGCACCAGAAAAACGCCGGAACAAATCAGGGCGATCAGCTTGACGCCGGGAGTGATAAATCCGCGCCAATCGAAGTTGTAGCGGCGCGAGCTGAACGTCGGAGGCATAAGCGCAGTGTACGGCGCGGGGTGCAGCGGCGTCAAAGCGCGAGTTCCACGTAGGCAGGTCGTATCCGAGCTCTATCGTTGAACCGGTTGTTCAAGCACAACAAGCTCACCATCTTTAAAGAGCTTCAAATTGTTGACCTTTTGCCAAAATATCCGGGCAACCTGACAGACGACGAAAAATATCATGTCGAGTCGTTCGCGCGGTCAACCCTAAATATGATCATTCAGCAACGAGAGTTTCCGGATGCACTTGCTTGGCCTAAGTACTTCTGGAACCATAATTACGACCTGCTTCCTTGCCGACCAGTTGAACGCCAAATCGTCGGAGGCGTCCCTGTAACTGCTTCAGACGCCGAAAGCCTAACGAACCGCCTCCGCGAAAACGCAACGGCCACGCGCCAATACTTAGACCAACTACGCTTGAAATTGAGGATTAACCTCTACGATCCACGTCGCGACGAGGTTCTTTTTGGATTGTTCGCTAAGTTGACCCGTCTTTATGTGCTGATGGCAGGTGAGCCGATTTTCTGGGCTCGCGATGTGAGTGGAATTATGCTGCGCCCATTGGCGGAGACAGCGGTTACGTTTTCGTATCTTACCAAAGTCGGAACTATGGATGACTACAAGCGATTCGTAGAGTACGGAGAAGGGCAACATAAGCTACTGATGTTGCATTTCCAAGATAATTATCCGGATCAGAGGTCGCTTGATGGACTCACGTCTGAGCAGGTGGCGGATGAAATCGAGATGTGGCCCGAGATTGCAGAAATTGAGTTGGGATTGGTCCAAGAAAGATGCAAGGAAACTAGCGCAAGAGGCAGGTCTTGAAGACCTTTACAGGCTTATTTTTACTCCTGCAAGCGCCGACCTACATGGGTCGTGGATGAGTCTCAAGTCTTCGAATCTAGTCAGCTGTGGTGAACCGTTGCACAGGTGGCACAGACTTCCCACGTTCGCGGAGCCTCCATTTTTTTGTAAATACAGCGAGCGCTGCTCAAGAGCTGTACGAGCGGTGTCGCCGTCTCGGAATAGAAGCACTGGGATATCCTCCGGCGATTGCGAATCTACATGGCTTGTGCCTGGACAAAAATACTGACAATCCAGTGAACAAGGAAGAAGCTTGAACACACGTGGAACGCGACGCCGTAATCAGCCCAGATTCTCTTGGACTGTTGGAAACTTATAGCGAGGTCATCCGCGATATATCCCAGGTCCTTGACGATCCAATCATCGACATGAGCTTGAGGTGCCGCTGTCGGCGGCAAAGTTGAAGGCGGGAATTATTTTGTTGTCACGATGATCTGGTGGCCGCCGGTGCAATCGGGATGGATGGGGGAGATGTCGATGAGCACGGAGGCGGTGGCGGTTGGCAGGGATTTGATTTCGACTTGGAAGGAGTTGGAGTTGTTCCAGGCGGGGTCGCGGATGGTTAGGGTGTAGTGGCCTGGAGGGACGGTACCGAAGTCGAAGTTGCCGTGGGAGTCTGCGGTTCCGGCTTTCAGTTTTGGCCGGGTGGCGAGCGATTTAGTTTGGGAGTATTCGTATAGGGTTAGTTCGGCGTGGTTCCTGCCTAGAGATTGTCTTAACCATGGGATGCTTTGGAGGATGAAGTTTTGGTTACCGACTACTTGTCCTTTGAGGGCGGTTACTTGATAGAAGTAGCCGGAGATCAAGGAGCAGGAGTGGACGGGTGAGATGGTTGCAAGGCTGAGCGAGGCGATTATCAGGAGCTTGATTCGTGGATTTGTTTGCACAGGGAGGGCTCCATTGTATTGCACGATGGGTCTGCTGGTTTGAACGATTGGGTTGGGATTTCTTGCAATGGACGCGAGCTATTCAAGTGGATTCGGAGAGAAGCGCCCACCCTTTGCAAAAACCGCAAAGGGTAGGCCACCCGCCATTTAGGCTTCCAGAGCCTGCCAATCCTTTGGAGGAAATGTGATCGGCCAGAAATCGGGAGACGGTGTTGCGAATTGAAAGGCAACGAGGAACTCGTTGTTGGCGGACTTTTCTGTCCTGACCACACCGCAATGGCGAGCCATCCCGGTTTTAAGATTCTTCAAGATAAATTTTTGCTCGGCAACGAGTTCCATGCGCAAAGTAAGGAGCCCGCCATGAGCGTTGACCACCTGCGTGAAGGTCGGTTCGCTGAGAAGATTTCCGCCGTACTTGCCAACAGAAACTACAACGGCGACTCTTAAAATTACCCGCTCACTTCGTCTTTTATTCTTAACTTCGACAGTCTCATTTGGAATCACGAGGAGTCTCTTTTATTCGGGCCGTTCATCTCTGCAATTCGGATATCGGTAGACCTGTGTAAGTAGAACCACGTAAGTAGTTCTACGTCAATGCACCAGTTGCTTACGACATCACTTTATAATATAACAAAAATGTTATAATAATGCATTCCACACCACGTCTCCTGGTGTTGAGAGCTCACCTCCTGGAACTGATCATTTCGGGGGCGGCTATTGGGCTGGGCCTATTTATGTGGATTTCGATGACTGGTTCAAATTCGGGTGTCAATTTACTGGCTGGCGCCGCTTTGCTGGTGGCTGGCTTTATCGTGTTTATTTTTGCGATGAAATCAGTACTGAAATATTAGGACAACTTGGTTTTAAACTTTAGTTTTTCTAGAGGCAAATCGGAAATCATTCACGATCTTATTTTCCGTAGTCGTTAATTGTCGCGGCTCGCCACGCTCGACGGCCAAGACATACCAACCGGCAGGGCGAGGCAGGCCGCACCTGGCGGCGTCGCTGAGCATTTGGTGTTTGTGCCTGCAGCGACAGTCACCCTGACTGTCCGTCCAGGCGGCTTCGTAATGAGTGTTATTGAGGGAAGCGTACCGATACCGCAAGCCCGTCATGATTTGCTTGACCAAAGGGGGCATTCGGTCGGGCGACATGCTAGTAATCCCTTAGTAGTTTGTCTGGGCGCGCATTCTAGCGATGCTGCTTGTTGCCTTCCGTTTTACCTGAAAACGCGGAACCTGGCTACCGAAGTTTCCTAAGCGTACCTAACGACGGGAAGTGGAAAAAAACGGGGAGAGATTCCTCAACCCGCCGAAAGCGTCGGCTTGCTTCACGACGGCCATCCTCGCTGTGAGCAAATGTGCCGCGCGAACTCTGTTTATGCATGAATCTTTTCCAATATCCGTGTTTCCATGAAAGTAACGCAATCGGAACCAAGTCCCAGACTCAACCCGTGAAATAGGCCGTTGCTCGTGGCGTTCGACTCGCCCCTCGAAGTTAAGTAACAGTCATGTTTGGTGCCTTGTAACCCTCAGGCGTACTATGTTCCCGTCGTCCTGTGAGGGCTGTATGTCGCGTCCCCCTCTCGAAACTCCTATCGAGCGCATTTTTCGGAAAGTCATGCGTCGGAAAATGCCGCCAGCCGTAAGGGAAATTTTGCTGCGCAAACCGAGTGCTCCACGTCTAAAGCTCCGACCAAGCCGTCCCTAACCCCGGCCGATACTTCATCATGATTTTTTGTTATCACCGCAAGAGATTGCTGCAGTCTGTGCGCAGCAGAAACATGGCCGTGCGCATACAAGAAAAAGTCGAGAAGTAGTGAAAATCAAAAGACCCAGGTTCAAAATGCGAACCTGGGGTACCGGGCGAGAGTTTCAGGGGCTGACGCCCGCATGTTGCTGAAGTGGGGTGTCGCGGCCCGGTTGCGGCGGGCAGGCTGAAGCCGCGACCTACGAGGCGACGGGGAAAAAGCGGGGAGAGATTCCTCGACCTGCCTGCGGCAGGCAGGCCCGCCACGGCGGGTGAACTGTGCAAGTTGTGTTACCAACTGTGTACATCGGGTCGTAATCGTTTCGTGAAATGTTAAGTTAGTTACAGACGCGTCCTCTGTTTTTGCCCCCCTTGAACTTTGTTGGAGCAAACAAAATGTCAATCCGAGTGCTCATTGTCGATCACCACGAGCAAATCCGTGGATTGGTTCGAGCTTTCTTTCTGAGTGAATTTGGATTCCAGATCTGCGGCGAGGCGGTCGATGGTTACGAAGCCATTATGAAAGCGCAACTCCTAAAGCCCGACCTGATAGTTCTTGAAGTGGCCATACCACGGCTTAACGGGGTCGAAGCTGCGCCCAAATTAAAGAAATTGCTTCCTAAAACACCGATAATTTTATTCACTTTGCACGCAAGCCTGCTCAGAGGTTGCGATACTCGTGAAATAGGCGTTGACGCGGTGGTTGCCAAGCAGGACGGGATGCCCGCGCTTGCAGACTCGGTTAAGGCTGTATTTACAAGAAGTCCGGTCACTAGCGCGACCAAATGAACCTGTTCAAAATTGCACATCTTTCAAACTGGATTGATGACAGCATGGCCGTCGACCAATCCGTTCAAAACTTCGCCCCCCCAGGAGGCATTGAACTCACGTCACTTTCCGTTAGCCCGGAGGCAGTGATGGGAATAAAAGTACTGTTAGTAGATGGCAGCGATGTCATGCGTGCGGCCATCAGGCAGTTCCTCAAAAAAGAACTCGGCGTCGAAGTGATAGGGACAGCCAAAAGCTTCGCTGAAGGTATGGCGTTAACTGCTGCCCTGAAGCCTGACGTCGTATTGATGGACCCGCACATGCCAGATGAGCGCGAATACAAACCTGCGTGGGTAAAATCTCAAATCCTTTTACACACCCAATGCATTGTAGCTATGTCGCTGTGGAATGATGATGACACAAGGACTTTGGCTGAAACCTTTGGCGCCCACGTGCTTCTGGACAAGATGAATCTCTATTCAGAGCTGATTCCCGCGATAAAGCAGTTTTGCCCCAGTGTGAGCATTCCGGAAACTGCGAACCTCTTCAGGAAAGGCTCAAGACGGCCTGCAAGCGCGTCAATGGAAGAAGGGTTAGGCGCGGCTTAATCGTTGCTAAACGAGTCGTCGTTCTCAATCGGACTCTGCCCAGCCTCCTCGGAGGCTGTTACCAGCCGCGCTTCTCGCAAACGTGTCGCGCGAACTCTCTTTGTACATGAATCTTTTCGAGTCGTCGCGTTTCCTCTGGGGTGCGGCCTTTCGGCGGGCGAGTTTCAGGGAACCTGCAGCCACATCCAGTGCATTCGTATGCGTTAAGCCCCAGAGCCGAGGCCGCGATGCGCGGCTTGTTCATCTCCATGGTTACCGCCGCGAGTGCCGTCGCGGAGGGTTCGTGTGCTTTCAGCATATGGGAAGTATGTCACTGGGCAGGGAATGGAACTGTGCGGAAATGCACACTGTAACAGTGGAATGTAGTGCTTGGGGAGTGAGGGAAGTGCAGCCTATCAAGCAAGGTGGATAGTACTACGATAGTACTCTGTGTCCAATAGTAAACAGAACTTTGAACCAGCTTCAGGCACCATTAAATAAGAGTTGACTCTAATTAGGCTTGGGGCGGCAGCGGCGCGGATCTGGGAACTGCCACCCCAAGTTTTTTTTGCAACGGCCCGATCAGTTATCGACGGAAAGTAACGATCCATTCCGTACAAGAGAGAAAGACGGAGAGACATAAATGACGAAAACTGTGACGACGGAACGATCGAAAAATAACGGTACACCTCCGGTGCACACCGAAAGTATCGCGGACATTCTGGAACGTGAGCTTAAGCCTGTCATTCACGACTGGTTGGCGTTGGTAGAAAAACAAGAAGATCTGATGTCAATTAAATTGAGCTACGAAGATCGCACCGGACATTTGCCAGCGTTGCTCCGCGAAGTCATCCTGCGCCTGCGCCTGGATGCAGGCACAAAGGCGCCGATCTCTATCGCGGCGAGTCACCATGGCGACCTGCGCCGTAAACAGGGCTATTCGGTGGCTATGGTGGTTGAGGAGTCACGGCTCTTACAGGTTTGTCTTTTTACCACCCTGCACAAAAACAACAGCCAAATCGAATACAGCAAACTGTTGCCAGACGTGGTGACCATCGCAGACGAGGTGGACGCCCAGTTGAAACAACAGATGCTCCGCTACATGGCAGCCAACGCCGTTTGACCGAAGCCCAGCGTCCACTGAAGAAGTCAAGATGGGTCCAGAGCCCTATTCGATTTTCTGTCCCTCTTCGCGCGAATGCGACGTGGCGAAAAATATCGTGAGTACGATGAGAGCTGATGCCGTATGAAAATCGAACCAAGGGAGTGCGTACTGCTGATTCATTGCAATCCCGCCGATGTCCGCCTGATCTCAAAGGCATTGATAGCCTCTCCTCATCGTATTTTAGAGGTTGAGTCGGTGAACAAACTGGCTGATGCACTGGAACGAATCGGTCAAGGCGGAGTTCGGGCCGTGATCATGGACATAGAAATGCCGGAAGGGTTCGCGAGCTTTGAAAAACTTTTGTCCTCCGCGCCCCACGTGCCTATCCTGATTCTCAGTGGAACAGAAACGGAATGTATCGCCAGGCAAGCTGTGGAGCAGGGCGCGCAGGACTACCTGCTGAAGAATCAACTGGAGAAGTTCAGGCTAGGGCGGGTGGTACGCAGCATGATCGAGCTTAAAGCGAAAGAGGAAGCCGCGATTCAGCAACAGCAGTGCGCCGATGTGATTCTCTCTTGTACCGGTGATGCGGTCTTGATTTCCGATGCCGCCAGGTTTGTCAGGCACCTAAATGAACCTGCCGAATTGCTGACAGGATGGTCATGCCAAGAAGCCGTCGGCCGGTCACTCGACGAAGTATTTCAAACCATCGACACGATTAGCCGGCAGGCGGTAGGGGATCCGTTGGCGACGGCGTCGGTGGACAAAAAGAACGTACCGTTATGTTCGAACTGCGTACTGGTGCAACGGCATGGTTTCGAAGTGGCCATCGAGGGCTCAGCTGCTTATACCCGGGACCGGGTGGGAAACATAAACGGATCGATATTCGTTTTCAACGATATCAGCGCAGCACGGGCAAAATCGCTTGAGCTTTCGCACCTGGCGCAACACGATTTCCTTACGGACCTGCCGAATCGCGTACTCCTGAATGACCGTATAACCCAGGCGATTTCCTTCGCGGCACGCTACAGCAAGCAGTTGGCAGTGATGTTTCTCGATTTAGACGGGTTTAAGAGTATCAACGACTCGCTGGGACATACGAGTGGCGACAAACTGCTGCAATTGGTCGCCAGCCGATTGGTCGCTTGCGTCCGGCGCTCCGATACCGTGAGCCGGCTGGGCGGAGACGAGTTCGTGGTGTTGCTGTATCAAGTGGAACATGCCGAAGACGCCGCTTTCATCAGTAAGAAGATTCTCAGTTCGCTTGCCGAGCCGTTTTTCGTTGAGCATAAGCATTTGGACATCAGTGCGAGCATTGGGGTGAGTACCTATCCGGGCGATGGGCAGGACGCTGAGACCCTCCTACAAAAAGCCGACACTGCTATGTATGCGGCCAAGAAACTCGGACGCAACAATTGCCAATTTTTTAGAGCTGAAATGCAGGCTCGGTTGTTAGAGCGGCAGAGGCTGGAGGGCAGCCTACGCCACGCCTTGTCCCGAGATGAGTTTACGTTGCACTACCAGCCGAAGATCAGCCTCAAAACGGGAGAGATCACCGGAGTGGAAGCATTGTTGCGTTGGAAACACCCCACACGCGGATTGGTTTCTCCGTTGCAATTTGTGCCAATCGCCGAAGAGACCGGATTGATCGTGCCCATCGGTCAGTGGGTGCTTCTCCAAGCCTGCCGACAGTCGCGTGCCTGGATGGATGCGGGACTTGCTCCTGTGCGTATGGCCGTTAACGTATCCGCAGCGGAGTTCATGGCCAAGGATTTCTTGTCGGGAGTTCGTGCGGCGCTGATTTCGACTGGGGTGGACCCTCACAATTTAGAACTGGAACTAACCGAGACCGTGCTGATGCGCGACGCTGAATCCGCGGTAAGGATTCTGCACGCGTTGAAGGCAATCGGGGTTCAGCTTGCCGTGGACGATTTTGGGATTGGCTATTCGAGCTTCAGCTATCTGCAACGATTTCCATTGGACGCTTTGAAGATTGATCGCACCTTTATCAACGAAATCTCGGCAGCCGGAGAAGGGGCCACGATTCTCAGCGCCATGATCGATATCGGCCTAAGCTTGAAGCACCGGGTCATTGCCGAAGGCGTCGAAACAGCCGAGCAGCTGCACTTCCTCCAAAAGAAGGGATGCAGCGAAGGCCAGGGATACTTATTTTGTCACCCGATAATTGCCGAAAAGTTCGCCGAATTTTTAGAATCTGGCGCAAGGGAATCCGTCGTCCACTAGGAAACAATGCGATTCGGCTTCTTGCAGAGCATCGTCGTGCGCAATTTCCGTTGGGGTGCTTTTGGCGTGAGGACGGTGGATGGTGCTGGGATGGGAATGGGGCGGTGACGGGACGTTACTCTTTGAGGGCCAAGCGACGCTTGATTGCGCGGCGATATCTGCTCCATATCAGGGCGCCAGTGAAAATCATGAACACGATGCCGGAGTAAAATGCCAGAACTTGAAACTCACTCACGAGTTGGGCTCGGTTTTTCTGGCGCTATACCACAAAGAACCGCGGTCACATTGTGGATTGAGATAAGCGTTGCCTCCGCCTTCCGAGATTAGAAGCGGGGCAGTTATATCAGACGATCTCTGCGATGCCAATGAGATACGCAAAAGTAGGCTGTGCAACAAAATAGGATGTTACGTAACCAGGAAGTGAGCATACGCAGTTCGCTAATTCTTCCATGCGTTATCAGGAAGCGAACATCTGACTTCGGGGAGAGGTTCCTCGACTGGGCAAGCCGACTCCTTCGCGGGAGCGAAGGAGAAAGAAAAAGCGTCGGCTTGCTCCGCTCGGAATGACTGGTGGGTGCTTTGGCGTGATGATCGGGTATGGGAATGACGGGGCCTGATTTGATAGCGGCGGTTGACGGGTGACGCACCCTTGGGAGGTGCAATAGCGAAAGATTGATGCGCGACGAAAGCGTCGAAGATGGGAAGCGGAGAGAAGCGCCCACCCTTTGCAAAAATCGCAAAGGGTAGGCGACCCAAAGTCCTCTAATAAGTCAAGGGTGAGTCGTCAGGGAGTGGCGGTGATGCTGGTCACGGGATGAATTTCATTCCATTGACCGTGGAAAGTATCCTGGACATATCTGCCGACGATGCGGACATGAGAGCCCACGGGCGGCAGCGAGACCTGGTCTGTGAAGCCTTGACATGCGGTTTTAGCGTCCGGCTGGGTTACTGGGAACCTGCAGATAATTTCGAATACCAGGTTGCCACCTTCATCGTTCAGATTTCCTGAATTTAGAAGGCTTTCAAAGCCAGGGTCCACCTTTAGCCAACCGTGAGTGTCTCCGTCCCGTTCGTGGCGCGTTCCGTCCGGTTCTTTAGTCGATTGGTTCGCGGTGGCGTCGACAATTGTACCGGTAATGGCAATGCAGTCCTGCTTCACAATCAGGCGATTGGGATGATAAACGTGCGCCGAGAGACTCGTATCACACTCGGTTGAGGGAGGAGGGGTGACTGGTGTGGTCGGAGCTGGCGGGTTTGCGGGGGTTTGAGCTGTTGAGATGCTGACATACTTGGTGAATATCCAACCGACGCGGTCATCTTCCGTTTTGACATGGTAGAAGCCGCTGTCGGGAAGAGCGTCCACGAGAGTGAGTCGCGCACCTTTGGTCAGATGCTCTAAGGCGGGGCTTGAAGTAGTGGGATCGCGGCGAAGAATCACATTGTGGTTAGTGGCGGCTTCCTGCGCGGCGAGACGAGCGGGCCAAAAAGCAAAGAATAGAATAATAAAGAGGCTGGCGCGCCAGAGCATTCGAACAAGGCCGATGCGCGTGGCAGCGCCGTGGACGCGCCTTTGTCTTTCGCTCATCTTAAAGCCATCCGAATTGGTCATTGGCCTCACAGAATTCGCGGAGAAGGCTAATCGAGTTTTTTGCGGGCGAAGTAGAAGAGGGAGGCGCCTAGCAGGGCGAACATGATTATGCCTAGCAGGGATTGGGCGGAGGTGGGCATGGGGAGCTTTTCGTTCACCGCGAGGGCGGGCCAAAACCTGGGGCCCAGGCTGAATAATTTTTCGGGCCAAGGGAGTCGGAGGACGGAGGTGAGCCAATGCGGTACGCGATTGGAGATTTCGGGGTCCTGGAGCAAGTTAATGATGATGCCGAGGAGGCCGAAGACACCCCCAGCGGCGATGAGTCCGCTGGAGTAGAGCGCGCCGGGGCTGGCTTCGCCTTCGTCTTTCTTTTTGGTGGTGGCGTCGACCAGCGAGCGGATCAGGCCGCCGGCAAACATGGCGGCGGTGGTGCCGAGCGGGAGATACGAGCCGGTGGCGAAAGCCAGTGAGCGCACGCCGAGAATTTCTACCGCGATGACTAAAGCGACGCCCATCAAGACGAGGCGCCAGGGCAGGCGTTGATTGAGGATGCCGCTGATGACTGTGGCCATCAGGCGGGCTTGCGGAGCGGGAGCCTTGTCGCTGCCGATGCCCTGGGCCCATTGATACTCAATTTGTTTGGTGTCGGGGCTGTAGAGATATTCGCCATCGGGAATTTCGTGGGAGCCGAGCGAATTGATGAGCTGATAATTTTTGCCTTGATAGGTGAAGCTGTCGCGTTCGACTTTTACGCCGGTGGGGAGAGATTGCACGGTGACGGGAATCTCCGCAGGGATATATTTTTCCAGGCCTTTGTTCATCAAGTTGAGGGTGGTGCCAATGGCCATAGTAGAAACGGTAACGCCGATCAGCAGCCCCATCTGCTGCCAAAAAGGCGTGGCGCCGACGAGGTAGCCGGTTTTTAAATCCTGCGAAGTGGCGCCTGCGATGGCGGCGGCGATGCACACTACGCCGCCAATCATTAGGGCCAGGACCTGGTAGTTTGGCGCGGTCCATCCGGCGACGAAAAAGATGGCGCAGGTGGCCATCAGCGTGGCGATGCTCATACCGCTGATGGGATTGGAGGAGTTGCCGAGGAGGCCGCTGATGCGGGCGGCAACGGTGACGAAGAGAAAGCCGAAGACGGTGACGAAGATGCCTGCGAAAAGATTGTGGTACCAGCGGGTTTCTGCTCCGGGGATGGGATGAAAGGTGAGGAGAATCCACATCATGACGATGATGAGGATGGAGCCGACGCCGACCCAGCGCAGCGGCATGTCGCGATCGGTGCGGTTGGCGGCGGTAGCAGATTCAGCCGAGCCTTCGGCGCGGACGTCTTTAAGGCCTGCTTTGAGCGCGGAGAAAATTGTGGGGAGAGTGCGCAGCAAGGTGATCAGGCCTGCGGCGGCGACGGCGCCTGCTCCCATGGGGCGAATGTAGGTGCCCCAGATTTGGTCGGGGGACATTAGCGGGATGGGGATGGTAGAGGGATAAATGGGGACATTGTTGGCGAGCTGGCCGTAGAAGCGGATGGCGGGCATGATGACCAGCCAGGAAATGATGCCGCCGGCAAAGAGGATTCCGGACACGCGCGAGCCGATAATGTAGCCGACTCCGAGATACTCGGAGGTGATGGTCATGCGGAAGGATGCGCCCTGGAACCAGTTGGGGCGGGCTTCCGGCTGGGAGGTCCAGGCCTGCACGGTGTTCATCATGAAGGTATAGATGCCGCCGAGACCGAGGCCCCAGAAAACGCGTCCGGCAAAGGAGCCGCCGCGTTCGCCGGCAACTAACACGTCGGCGCAGGCGGTGCCTTCGGGGAAGCTGAGATTGCCGTGTTCCTTGACGATGAGTTGACGGCGCAGCGGGACCATGAAGAGGACGCCGAGCCATCCGCCGAGGAGGGCGAGCGGAAAAATTCGCCAGAAGGTGAACTCGGCGCCGAAGCCGAGGAAGATCAACGCGGGAATGGTGAACATGACGCCTGCCGCGAGGGATTCGCCCGCGGAGCCGGTGGTTTGCACAATGTTGTTTTCGAGAATGGTGGAGCGGCCGAAGGCGCGCAGGATGCTGATGGACAAAACGGAAATGGGGATGGAAGCAGAAACCGTGAGGCCGGCGCGCAATCCTACGTAAACAGTGATGGCGCCGAAGAGCAGGCCGAAGAGTGCGCCGAGAATTACCGCGCGGAGAGTGAATTCTTTAATAGTTTCTTCAGTAGAAATAAACGGCCGGAATTCGCCTGGCGGTGCAGTAGAACTCCACGGACGTTCGCTCAAAGAAGGCCTCCCGGGACCAAACCAAATTGGCTGCGTGCGGGATTATGCCGCACGAGAGGCGAGTGGGGAAGCAAATCTTGGAAGGGGGGCGGAAATTTGAGAATAGAAACGCTGGGGCATCCGTCTATCACGTTGTTGGCTCGGTCCAGGAAGCCCCAACCATGATGTGAGCGCTGAAGTCTGATGCGATCCGTCTTAGTCTGTATCAAGTGGTAGGATACTGCCGCGGCGAGTCTCAGGCGGATGGAGGTCAAAATGGCGACATTGGGATCCGCGCAGCTACCCGCGGAAGCTTCTGTCGGGAGCCGCGTTTCGCCCGCGCCAATCACCAAGCTTGCGCCGAGACACTCTGGTCTCGTCCGCGTGACTCACTGGATCACCGCTCTCTGTTTCTTTGCACTGCTCCTCAGCGGCATCGAAATTTTAATATCTCACCCTCGGTTCTACTGGGGCGAGACCGGCACGGTTTTGACTAAACCGTTGTTTCAACTGCCGATCCCTGCGTCAAGAAGATCGGTGCCGACGGGTTACGGTTACGTGCTGCCGGACCAGAACGGCTGGAGCCGCGCTCTGCACTTTGAAGCTGCATGGATCGCGGTACTGACGGGGTTGCTGTACGTAATTTCCGGTCTGCTGACACGGCATTTTCGAAAGGACTTGGTGCCGAGCAAGGCCGATCTCTCATGGCGTGCGCTCTTGACCTCTTTTGCAAAACCGTTGCGCTTGGAACGGCCGAGTGCGGCGGAGGCATCTTCCTACAATGGGCTCCAGCGTCTGACGTACCTAATTGTGATCTTCGTGCTATTCCCGTTGGTCATTTGGAGCGGCTTGGCGATGTCGCTCGCGTTTGCGTCGGCCTTCCCTTGGTCGGTTACTTTGTTGGGAGGCCGACAATCCGCTCGCACCATTCACTTCTTTGTGTCTCTGGCGCTTGTGCTGTTTCTGTTTGTCCATGTCGCGATGGTTTGCCTGGCTGGATTCTGGAGCCGCGCAGGAGCCATGATTACCGGCCGAGTCGGTCCACGTAAGGAGCGCACATGATCAACCTTTCACGCCGAAAACTGATCGTAACCGGACTCGCAGCGACCGCGGGTGCATCGGGATTGGCAGTGGCAGCGCGCCTCACGCAGAAGTACGGATTGGTGCCACCCGATCATGGCGGAATCTACGGCGTCGGCGAAAGCCTGACTTATGCCTCACAGCGGCTGCTCACCCGACACTCGTTAGCGCGCGAATTCCCGCGCAGCCGCATTTCGCCGCGTCCCTTCCCGAACGCACTCGATCCCTTGACGGAGGAGTTTAAGCGCCTTCAAGCGGGCGGATTCGCGGGCTGGCGGCTCTCGATAGATGGCATGGTCCATCAACCTGGGTCATTTTCGATTGCGGACCTCAAGAGCTGCCCGTCTCGCAGCCACATCACCGAATTGGCGTGTGAAGAGGGCTGGTCGTACATCGCCGAGTGGATTGGCGTGCCTCTCTCGTATGTACTGCAACGTGTCGGCGTCCACCCGCAAGGCAGATACGTCGTGTATGTCTCGATGGAACCCGATACGTGGGACAGCATCGATATGGCCGATGCTCTGCATCCGCAGACATTTCTCTGTTACGGCATGAATGGCACTGAGCTTCCAGTAGCCCACGGTGGACCGCTTCGCATGCGGCTCCCTCGGCAAGTCGGCTACAAGAACATAAAATTCATCACTCGCCTGACGGTTACAGACAGTCTGAAGGGGATCGGCAAAGGCGTCGGCTCGGCGGCTTCCGAGGCAGGCTACGCCTGGTATGCCGGCATCTGACACACCCTGGACTGTCGAGGATTGACACGACGTAGATCGTCGGCAATCAGGAAACTGTCCAAGTGTTCCGATGTTTCCGGCTTGCCCGTTAATAGCAGATACCGCTTGCGCGCATCTTCAGCATTACTTGAGCGGGGTCCGGGGTATCCTCCGCTGCCCACCGCACACTATCAGCGGTTACTCGTGGGAAGTTGAACATTTCTAACTCGCCCAGGAACATCGGTGTGTAACTTGACTCTCGCCGGTGGTTGAGAAACGCTTCCAGGCGACAACGAGACACACTAATCAGGCTAATTTTGCGAGGCGTTCGCGGACTAGGTCGCTGATGGCTTTGCCGTCGACGGACTTGCCTTCCAGTGCGGATTTTGCGGCTTTTACTACGGCGCCCATTTGCTTCATGGAATTCGCGCCGGTTTCGGCGATGGCTTTGTCGATGGCGGCGTTCATTTCTCCGGTGCTGGCGCTTGCGGGGAGGTAGTGTTCAAGGATGGCCAGCTCTTTGGTTTCTTTGTCAGCGAGCTCTGGGCGATTGCCCTTGGAAAATTGTTCGATGGATTCCTTGCGCTGCTTCACCAGCGTTTGCAGAATCTGAATGGATTCGGCTTCGTCCAGGGTGCGAATTTTTTCCACTTCTTTGTGTTTAATGGCCGCTTTCATTCCGCGCAGCACGCTCAGGCGTAGCTCGTCCTTAGCGCGCATGGCGTCCACCAAATCTTTTTGAATCCGCTCAGACAGATTCATCACCGGCTCCTCAAATTGGTTCGTAAGCGCTGGGCGCTTTCGCGCGAGATAGTAGTGTTTCAAAATTATCACACAATGTTCGCCGGTTGCATTGACACTGCGGTGAGGGCTCGCTACCGTTGATGGTTACCGAAATGCAGAATTTTCATTTAGACAGGCGGAGAAAAAGCGCATGAAAGTAATTGTTGCCGACAAAATTAGCGCGCGGGGTGTGCAGCTGCTCAAGGAGCAGCCGGGTTGGAACGTGGTGCTGACTACCAAAGACAACCTGGTCGCGGAAATCGCGGATGCGCAGGCGCTGATTGTGCGCAGCGCCACGAAGGTTACGTCCGAGCTGCTGGATAAAGCGCCGAACCTGCGCTGCGTGGGACGCGCCGGTGTGGGCGTGGATAATATCGATCTGGAGGCGGCCACCAAGCGCGGAATTATAGTGATGAGCACTCCGGGCGGAAACGCCGTCAGCGTTGCGGAGCACACTTTCGCGTTGATGCTTTCGCTGGCGCGCCAGGTGCCGCGTCTGGATAAAGCGTTTCATGAAGGCCGCTGGGAAAAATCGAGCGCGGCCGGCATGGAAATGAGCGGCAAGACGCTAGGGCTTATTGGACTTGGGCGTATTGGAAGCGAAGTGGCGATGCGCGCGGAAGCGTTTGATATGCGCGTGCTGGGTTATGACCCTTATATAAGTGAAGCGGCGGCCAAGGAATTTTCCGTGGAGCTGGTGCCGCTGGAGCGCTTGCTGGCGGAGAGCGATTTCGTTTCGTTGCATACCGCGCTGAGCCCGGCGACGCAGAATCTGATCAACGCGCAGACGCTGGCGAAGATGAAAAAAGGTGCGTTCATTGTCAATGCCGCGCGCGGTGAGTTAATCGAAGAAGCGGCGCTGGCGGATGCGTTGAAGAGCGGGCACATCGGCGGGGCGGGACTGGATGTCTTTGCCGTGGAGCCGCCAAAAAATTCGCCGCTGGTGGGATTGCCGAATGTGATTGCCACGCCGCACATCGCAGGATCCACTACCGAGGCTCAGGAAGAAGTGGGCACGCAGGTTGCTGTGCAGGTGAAAGATTATCTCGCGGAAGGAATTATCCGGAACGCGGTGAATCTGCCGGTGCTGTCCGCTGAGCAATATCGCCGGGTGCGCCCGTACATGGAGCTCGCGGAACGCCTGGGCTCGCTGGTGTCGCAGGCGTCCGACACACGGCCCTCGAGAATTCGCATTCGTTACGCGGGGGAAGTTTCTGAAGTGGGCACGCACTTGTTGCGTAACGCGGTGCTGGCGGGCGTCTTGAACGCGGTGCTGGATGAAAAAGTAAATGTGGTGAATGCTCCGGCGATTGCAACGGCGCGCGGTTTGAAGGTTGAAGAGGAAACGCGTAAGCGCGAGCACGGTTTCCCCAACACTTTGGAGATTTCCGTGCTGCCATTGCAGAGCGGCGGATCGCAAGAAGGCTTCAGCGCGGAAGGCACGGTATTGTTTGATGGCTCGCCGCGAATTCTTCAAATAGAAGGTATTCCGCTCGAAGCGCAACTGGAAGGAACTATTTTATATTTGCGCAACCGGGACGAGCCCGGCGTTATCGGGCAAGTTGGCACGATGCTGGGAAAGTACGGCGTAAATATCGCCACGTTTGCACTGGGCCGCAAAGATGCCAAGCAGGGCGCGCAAGCAGTTTCCCTGGTGCGCCTGGATGGAGAAGTTTTTAATTCGATCCTGGAGCCCATCCAGGGAATCCCGGCGATAACTTATGCAAAGCTTCTGCGCTTAAATTAAAGCCGGATCCGTTTTAAGTTAAAGCCAGGGTTTCCGGTTGGTCTAAGAATGGACGCAGGGACCCTTAACACGTGCTCAAATTTCGCAGCGAAGCTGCTCGGTTGACATCGTTAAGCCCGGTCGCCGCAAGAATCATCGAAATTTTAGCTAAATAACATCCACGTTACATCTGCACACAAATAAATCCTGAGTAATTCGCCGGGTTCAAAACCAGAGTTCATTTCCGATTTATAAATACTTGACATGGAATGTCCGTTTGGCCTAAAAGTTATGGCATTCGGTGACACTGTCGAGTGGGTGGGGTCCCTGGTCTCATTTCAAAAGTTCTGGCGCTTGTTCATTTGGCGGCGGTCCTCGCCTGCCGTACCACTAAATTCTCGATGTCACGCATCGCAATGATGCGAAAGGAGCAGCCCATGGGGTGGTCTGCCGTGAAGAGGAATTTCATTCTTGGTTCAATCGTTTTAATGCTGGTTACGGCGTCGGGGTGGGCGCAAACCGGCACAACGTCCCTGCACGGAGTCGTCACGGATAAGTCGGGAGCGTCAATTAGCGACGCCGCGGTGACGCTCAGCAGTACAGATCAGGGTTTTCAGCGCGATATGAAAACGAACAAAGCCGGCGAGTACGAGTTTCTTTCGCTGCCTCCCGGAACTTATAGTTTGACCGTGGAAATGGCGGGCTTCCGTAAGTATGAGGAACCGCATCTACAGTTGCTGGTCAATTCACCGACTACCACGAACGTCATGCTGGAAGTCGGTTCTGCCACTCAAACGGTGGAAGTAACAATACAAGCACCGGTGCTTAACACCACGGATGCTTCGCTGGGCAATGCCTTCAACGAGACCCAAGTGAAGGAGCTTCCCCTGGAAGCAGGCAACGTGCCGGAATTGCTTTCGTTGCAGGCGGGCGTTACCTATACCGGCAATCGGCCTGATATTGATACGACTACAGACACACGAAATGGCGCGGTCAACGGCGCACGTAGCGATCAGAGCAACATTACGCTGGACGGCATTGACGTGAACTCTGACACCAAGGGATTTGCCTTCCAGTCGGTGTTGCCGATCACTCAGGACTCCGTGCAAGAGTTTCGCGTGACTACCAGCAATTACAACGCCGACGAAGGCCGTTCTTCGGGGGCGCAGGTAGCCTTGGTTACCAAGGCAGGGACTAATCACTTCCACGGAGCGGTCTTCGAATCGCACCGCAATACCATCACCAGCGCCAATGACTACTTCGTGAAGCTGGCTGAGTTACAGAGTGGCCAGCCTAACGAGCCGCCCAAGTTGCTCAGAAACAATTTTGGCGCAGCGGTTGGCGGGCCAATCAAGAAAGACCGGCTGTTCTTCTTTACCAATTATGAGGGACACCGGCAGCGCGAAGCGCAAAGCGTGGTGCGCATTGTGCCCAGCGCCGCGATGCAAGATGGGGTGATTCAGTATGTGTGCGCTGACCCGACGCAATGTCCCGGCGGCACCGTCCAGGGCTTAACGACTTCGCACACCGTAGCTCCCGGTAATTTCGGCCTGTCGCCTGCCCAGATCCAGGGAATGGATCCTTTGGGGATTGGCGTCAGTACGAATGTGATGATTCCATACTTGAAGACCTTCGCGCCTTTCCAGGGTAACGATAATTCAGTTGGCGACGGCTTGAATTATGTGGGCTACCGGTTTAAAGGTCCGGTCGCTATCGACACCAATTGGTATATCGCTCGAGCGGATTACAAAATTACCAGCAACGGCAATCACTCCATCTATTGGCGCGGGGCTCTACGGAATGACACGGACGCTGGCGTTCCCTATTTGCCTGGAGGGGCTCCAGAGTTGACCACGGTGAATTACAGCAAGGGATATTCGGTCGGCTATATCGCGGTGTTGCGGCCCAATCTAGTGAATAATTTCCGTTATGGTTACACCAGGGAAAGTTTCGGTGAAATCGGAAACCATACCACGGACGTCATTTTCTTTCGAGGACTGAATGACAACAACACTCCAAACAATTCGAGCCTGGCAGTAACCAACAGCAACAATTATCAGGTACCCGTCCACAATTTCGTTGACGATGTCTCGTGGACCAAAGGCCGACACAGTTTGCAGTTCGGCTTCAATATCAACATTTTGCGCAACCCGCAATCCAACACATTCAACTCGTTCAGTTCTGCAAGTGACAATCCTTCCTGGTATGACACCGCGGCTTTCGCGAACACTGGCGTGCCGGGACATTTTGACCCCGGATGTTCTACCGGACCCGGAGCCTGTACTGGACCTGCCTTCCCTGCGGTTGATACCGGTTTCGGGAATAACTATGACTACCCGTTGGGCACGCTAGTCGGTGCAATTCCGCAGGTAAACGCTCAATTTAATTTTACGCGCAACGGCGGTACGCTTGCCGACGGAGCTCCCGTGTCGCGCAGATTTGCAGACGATAGCTATGAGATGTACCTGCAGGATAGCTGGAAAGTAAAACCTAACCTGACAATTACCGCAGGACTTCGATATTCACTGTTCTCGCCACCGTGGGAAACCAATGGATTGCAAGTCGCGCCTACCACGAGCCTGAGCGACTTCTTCAGTACGCGCGGCAACAACATGGTTAATGGTTTGCCCTCAAGCGCCGTTACGCCACTTACTTTCAATCTAGCGGGACCTGCGAACAACGCGCCCGGTTTTTATAACTGGGATACCAAGGACTTTGGCCCGCGTCTGGCCTTGGCTTACTCTCCAAACGCAACTGACGGGTTATTCGGATCACTTTTCGGTGGACCGGGTAAAACCACGATTCGAGCAGGTGCAGGAATCGTTTACGATCGCCTCGGGCCCGGTCTGTTGGCCACGTTCGATAGGAGTGGTTCCTTCGGTCTGTCTACTACCTTAACCAACACCGGCGGGCAGCAGACACCCGCCACCGCGCCGCGAATTACTGGCCTCACGGGCCTCAACAACATTCCCACCACCGACCTGGCGGGCAATCCTTTATTTGCTCCCGCTCCTTCCGCAACCTTCCCGCAAACCTTTCCCAGCGGCTTAAACGGCGACACCGGATCGTATGCCGTCTATTTCGGGATGGACAATAAGATCAAAACACCGTATTCGTATACCCTCGACTTTTCAGTGGGGCGTGACCTCGGCCATAATTTCGCGCTAGACGTTTCTTACGTGGGCCGCCTCTCGCACCGCCTGTTGTCACAGTCCGACGTCGCCGCTCCCTTAGACTTGGTCGATCCAAAAACAAAGATCGACTATTACAGCGCAGTAACCGCGTTGGCGAAATTGTACCGTGCCGGCGTTCCCGCAAGCTCGATTACCGCGGCAATGGTTGGGCCGACGGCGCAGTATTGGACGGACATACTTCAACCTCTGCCGGCCGCCACCGCCGCGAATCCAACGCCTTCTTACGCGGCGCCAGGCTTCTGCGGCGCCAGTCCGACGAGCGACCGTCTCGTCGCCGCCTATAATCTCTTTTCTTGCTTTCCGAATAATGAAACCACGGCGGTGCAGTTCCTGGACCAGGGATTTGGTCTGACTGATCCGACTTCTGGTGCCTCTTATTACGCCAACGGTGGTCCTTACACGTTCGTGGACCCCCAATTCGCCGCGCTCTACGCCTGGCGATCCATTGGGACCGCATCCTACAATGCGCTGCAAGTTACACTACGGAGGCAAATGAGCCATGGCTTGGAATTCACCGTCAACTACACATATTCCAAATCGATCGATATCTCCTCGGATGCCAATCGCATCATCGATGAAGGTGGTCTGGGCGGGCAGGTCATCAACCCTTGGAGACCGAATTCGCTGCGATCTGTATCCGACTTCGATTTGACACACCAGATCAACGCGAACTGGATTTGGGAACTTCCCTTTGGCAATGGCCGGTGGATCGGCAAGGATGCGCATGGAATTGTGAACGCGCTGATCGGTGGATGGCAGCTTGCCGGGCTTGCGCGTTGGACCAGCGGATTTCCGATCGGTGTTGGGAACGGCGCGCAATGGCCCACAAACTGGGAATTGTCGGGGTTTGCTACCAAGACAGGCCCAGTGACCACGAACGGCGCCGTCAAGAACCCCGACGGTTCAGTGAATTTGTTCGGGAATGCGACTGCGGCGGCAACCGCCTTCAGCGCATTCTCTCCTGATTTCCCAGGACAGACCGGCAATCGCAATGATCTCCGTGGTGACGGGTTTGCCGGGCTGGACGCGGGGCTTAGTAAGCGTTGGAAGATTACTGAAGGCAAGAGCCTGCAGTTCCGTTGGGAAGTATTTAATGCCCTGAACTTGACGCGCTTCGACGTGCAGAGCCTGAGTCTTTCGCTCACAAACGCCAACACCTTCGGGAATTACACCGGGCTGCTGACCAATCCACGATCGATGCAGTTCATGTTGCGTTTTGAGTTTTAACTTTTAGAGTTGAAAAAGTTAAAGCTTGGCCGCCGCGAGATGGAAATCTTGCGGCGGTTTTTTTTCGTGGCTTGCGGTGGGTTTTTCGAGGTGGTTTCGCAATTGCCTGCAAGTTATTAGCGCTGCACACGCGCGTTGGTCGAGTGCGAAAGAGCTTGAGCACCGCAGCTGGGGTGTGCGTAACAACCGGAGCGCCTCATTTAATGCATACTGTCTGCCCTAGTTTCGCGTTGCGGTGCTATGCTAATGTTGTGATTCCGCTCAAGCCGCAGTCTGAGGCCGAGCCGATTCGGTCGGGGCGTAGCGCAGCCTGGCTAGCGCGCCTGGTTCGGGACCAGGAGGTCGAAGGTTCAAATCCTTTCGCCCCGACCATTTCTTTTAGAACCAGTAATTTACGGACAGACTTATAGCCGTTGACCGCCTGGTGCAAGACCAGGAGGTCAGCGTTCATATTTCATTGAGCCGGTCGCTCTAATTCTCGCTGGCGTCGAGGGCTAGCGCCGAGACGGCCATCTTGTCAGTTTCAAAAATTGTCGGAACTTGTCCATCATGCCCGACTGGATTCGAACGAATCGAGGAGCCGCCAAGATCAGCGTTGAAAGCGGTATCCAGCCACGTCCGCAGGTGACCGAGAAACACTGCCAGAACTGTCGCATTCGGGATCAGGCCGTTGGTTAGCCAAAAATGCTCTTAGATAAACAATCGCGTGGATTCCCGACAGTCCCGACAGCCAGCCCGTTGACATAGTCAGGAAAAGCGGATATTCTGATAATCAGATTTATGAAGAAAACGAGCATAACCGTCACGGAAGCTTCGCGCAATTTTGCGGACTGCGTTAACCGCGCGCACTATCAAAACGTTACGTTTGTGCTTCTGAAGAACGGTGAGCCGGTCGCGCGCCTTGTACCGGACAACGAAAAAGTTTGTGCTGGTCGCGATTTGGCCGAGGCTCTGGCTAAAACCGACTTGCCGGAGAACGAAGCCAGAGCGTGGCATCGTGACTTGGAATCTGCTCGCAAGAAGCTCAAGGCACCGGCCGACAAATGGCGATAATCCTGGACGCGGACGTCGTCATTCGCGGCGAGAAAGGCACTTTTGACCTGAAGAGATGGGTCACCTCCCGCCCGAATGATCGATTTGAGATTGCGGCAATTACGGTTGCCGAGCTATGGCATGGAGTGGAACGAGCGACCGGGATACATAAGGTGGCGCGGCAGCGTTACCTGGACGCCGTTTTGGAGTCCCTGCCGATCATCCCCTATACCGAGCAGACTGCATACGAGCATGCACGTATGTGGGCCGAATTGGAGGTCTCCGGGAAAATGATTGGCTTCTATGACCTGATAGTCGGCGCAACGGCTCTGGAGCGCGGCAGCGAAGTAGCCACGTTCAACAAACGGCACTTTGGTCAAATAAGCGGACTGAGCGTCATCGAACCAAAATAGTTCCTCGCGAAATATCCGCCTAGCTCTCTGCACACCATGGCGCTCGCTTATCCCAAACTTGTCCTGTGGTTCGCCAAAACTCTGGCCGACTGTATGAGCGTTTCGGCGATATCCCCTTCAGAGAAAACAGTTCCTCCGAGTGCCAAGCTTTTATTTAGTGCGACCAGTCCGTCCAAATCGAATGAAATCTTGGGAAGGGCCTTTATGTTGGACCTCATGGGTTGATTGGGTCTCCGATTCTAGGATATTGCATGGCGCGCGGGAATTGGGCCATTCGCGGCATCGCCATTTCCTTCCTGACATCGCCTAAGCTACTTCCAGGGACTCTTTTTGCTTCGT